>JAEAMF010000412.1_pt1 | contig 55785 bp, 52 predicted proteins | sample 8958721 | NCBI WGS metagenome assembly JAEAMF01 (sample SAMN16933255, study PRJNA681124) | bioreactor sludge metagenome | isolation source: anaerobic bioreactor treating anionic surfactant - SDBS | place: India: Bengaluru | collected 2019-02-28
CAGCAGCGCCCGCAGCCGCCGGCGGCAATGCGCTGGTGCTGAACGTGCGTGAAGATGCCTGGATCGGCGTGGTCGTCGGCGGCAAGCGCCTGCTGTGGCGCGAGGTCAAGGCCGGCTCGACCGAAACCTTCGACGTCACCGGGCCGGGCATGCTGACCGTCGGTAATCCGGCTGCCGTCAGCGCGACCCTGCGTGGTTCGCCTGTCAGCCTGGAACAGGCCCCGGGCAAGAAGTTTGCTCAAGTCTCTTTGAAGTAATGGAACGGAACATGATCGTGAACGAACCCTGCATTGGCGAACCGATTCCTTCCGGCCCGCTGCCGCGCCGCGCGCGCCGCAAGGTCGCGGTCTCGCATGGCAATCGCACCGTCTGGGTCGGCGGCGACGCGCCGGTGGTGGTGCAGTCGATGACCAACACCGACACCGCCGACGCGATCGGCACCGCGATCCAGGTGAAGGAACTGGCGCGCGCCGGCTCCGAGATCGTGCGCATCACCGTGGACACCCCGGCGGCGGCCGCCGCGGTGCCGGCGATCCGCGAACAGCTCGACCGCATGGAGATCGACACCCCGCTGGTGGGCGACTTCCACTACAACGGCCACCTGCTGCTGCGCGACTATCCGGAATGCGCGCAGGCACTCTCCAAATATCGCATCAATCCGGGCAACGTGGGGCAGGGCGCCAAGCGCGACACCCAGTTCGCCCAGATGATCGAAATCGCGGCCAAGTACGACAAGCCGGTGCGCATCGGCGTCAACTGGGGCTCGCTGGATCAATCCCTGCTGGCCCGCATCATGGACGAGAATGCCGCCCGCGCCACCCCGTGGAGCGCGCAGGCCGTGATGTACGAAGCGCTCATCACCTCGGCGATCGAGAATGCCGTGCGCGCCGAAGAAGTCGGCCTGGCGCGCGACAAGATCATCCTGTCGTGCAAGGTGTCGGGCGTGCAGGACCTGATCGCGGTCTACCGCGAACTGGCGCGCCGCTGCGACTACCCGCTGCACCTGGGCCTGACCGAGGCCGGCATGGGCAGCAAGGGCATCGTCGCCTCGACCGCGGCGCTGTCGGTGCTGCTGCAGGAAGGCATCGGCGACACCATCCGCATTTCGCTGACCCCGGAACCGGGCGGCGACCGCACCAAAGAGGTGGTGGTCGGCCAGGAGATCCTGCAGACCATGGGCCTGCGCAAGTTCACCCCGATGGTGATCGCCTGCCCGGGCTGCGGCCGCACGACCTCGACCGTGTTCCAGGAACTGGCGGACAACATCCAGACCTTCCTGCGCGAGCAGATGCCGGAATGGAAGAAGACCTATCCGGGCGTGGAAGCGATGAACGTGGCCGTGATGGGCTGCATCGTGAACGGTCCGGGCGAATCGAAGCACGCCAACATCGGCATCAGCCTGCCGGGCACCGGCGAATCGCCGGCGGCGCCAGTGTTCGTCGACGGGCAGAAGGTGGCCACGCTGCGCGGCGAGCGCATCGTGGATGAGTTCAAGACCATCGTGCTGAATTACGTGCAGAAGAATTACGGCCAACAAGCAGTGGCACAATAAGATATCCGTAGGGTGGGCGGGTCTCCCGCCCACGCGTTCAGACAGAGCAAGCACTGATTGAACGCGTGGGCGTAATTCCGGGCACTGCCCGAAATTACCCTGCCCACCCTACGGGAACGAGAGCTAACAATATGTCCAAACCAGAAAAAATCGTCGCCGTCAAAGGCATGAACGACATCCTCCCGGCCGATGCGCCGATGTGGGAGCTGTTCGAGAACACCGCCGAAACGATCCTGAAGAGCTACGGCTACCAGAAGATCGTCACCCCGATCGTCGAGGATACCTCGCTGTTCGCACGCGCCATCGGCGCCGTGACCGACATCGTCGAGAAGGAGATGTACTCCTTCGAAGACTCGATGAACGGCGACCAGCTGACCCTGCGCCCGGAAGGCACCGCCGGCGCCGTGCGCGCCGTGATCGAGCACAACCTCGTGTACGACGGCCCCAAGCGCCTCTGGTACAAGGGCCCGATGTTCCGCCACGAGCGTCCGCAGCGCGGCCGCTACCGCCAGTTCTTCCAGTTCGGCGCCGAAGCCGTCGGCTTCTCGGGCCCGGACATCGACGCGGAACTGATCATGCTGTGCCGCCGCCTGTGGGACGACCTCGGCCTGCAGAACGTGCGCCTGGAGCTGAATTCGATCGGCAATGCCGACGAGCGCCTGCGCCACCGCGCCGACCTGATCGCCTACTTCGAGAAGCACGACGACATCCTGGATGCCGAAGCCAAGCGCCGCCTGCACAGCAACCCGCTGCGCATCCTGGACACCAAGAACCCGGCCATGCAGGAAATGGTCAACGGCGCGCCGAAGCTGCTCGACTACCTGGGCGAAGAGTCGCTGGCGCACCTGAACGGCCTGCGCAAGATCCTCGACCGCAATGCGGTGCAGTACACCATCAACCCGCGCCTGGTGCGCGGCCTGGATTACTACAACCGCACCGTGTTCGAATGGGTCACCGACGAGCTGGGCTCGCAGGGCACCATCTGCGCGGGCGGCCGCTACGATCCGCTGATCGAACAGTTCGGCGGCAAGGCCACCCCGGCGGTCGGTTTTGCGATGGGCATCGAGCGCATCATCGAACTGATGAAGGGCCTGGGCGAGACCCAGGCGCCAAGCCAGTGCGACGTCTACCTGGTGCACCAGGGCGAGGACGCCCAGCTTGAAGCCTTCATCCTGGGCGAGCGCCTCCGGGATGCCGGCCTGGATGTTGTGTTACATTGCGCAACGCCGGCAGGCGCGGGCAGCTTCAAGAGCCAGATGAAGAAGGCCGACGGCAGCGGCGCCTCGTTCGCCGTGATCATCGGCGAAGACGAGATCGCGAACCAGAAGGCTGCGGTCAAGTCGATGCGCGGCGAGGCCGGCGAGCAGCAGCAGGCCAGCGTGCCCTTCGAGGAAGTGGTCGACTACGTGGTCGACCAGATCGTCGGAGGCGGCGGCCACGACTGCGACGACGAGAATTGCAACGAGCACGGTCATCACCACCGTCCGTAACAGCACCGATTCACCATTCCAAATAACAAACAGACACTGAGCAGACCATGGCATACGACCTCGAAGAACAGGAACAGATAGCGACTTTCAAGGCCTTCTGGGCGCGTTTCGGCAACCTCATCATGGGCGTGCTGATCGTCGCGCTCCTCGCCTACGCCGGTTACAACTTCTGGCAGTCGCGCCAGCGCAGCCAGGCCGTCGAGGCCTCGGCGCTGTACGACGAGCTGCAGGCTGCCCTGGTCGCCAGCGACAATGCCAAGTCCCAGCGCATCGCCGGCGACATCAAGCAGAAGTACGAAGGCACCGTGTATGCGCAGATGGCCAGCCTGGCGGCCGCCAAGACGGCCTTCGATGCGAACGACCTGAAGACCGCCAAGGCCCAGCTGCAGTGGGTGGTGGACAAGGGCAACGACGAGTACAAGGCGATCGCGAAACTGCGTCTGGCCGGCGTGCTGCTGGACGAGAAGTCCTTTGACGCCGCCCTCAAGCTGCTGAACGACAAGTTCCCCGAGCAGTTCTCGGCCGAAGTGGCCGACCGCAAGGGCGACGTGCTGGTGGCGCAAAACAAGATCCTTGAGGCACGCCAGGCCTATGTGGCCGCGCTGGCGGCGATGCACAAGGATAATCCGGGCCGCCAGCTGGTCCAGATCAAGCTCGAAGCCATCGGCGGCACCGTGCCGGAAGCGAAAGACGCCAAAGCCAACGCCGCGGCCGCGTAAACTCCAAGATTGACAGGCCCGCGCAGGCCGCGAAGGCGTGCGCGGGCTTTGCGTCCTCTACAGCTCTACAGTCCAGGAACAAGGTTAAAGAATATGCGTATCAGCAGCAAACTTGTCGGTGTTGGTGTACTGGCCCTGATGACGGGTTGCTCGAGCCTGAGCCCGTCCAGCATGGTCCATAAACTCAGCTCGCTCAATCCGTTCGCGTCGAAGTCCAAGACCGACCAGCCGGCGCCGCTGGTGGAACTGAAGGCGACGATGGCCGTGCGCACCGCGTGGAAGCTCGACATCGGCAAGGCCGGTCCGTACACCTTCTCGCCTGCGCTGGCGGGCAATACCGTGGTCGTGGCCGGCGGCAACGGCGACATCGCCCGTGTCGAGGCTGAAAGCGGCAAGCAGCTGTGGCGCATCAAGGCCGGCAGCGAACTGTCGGCCGGCGTCGGCACCGACGGCAACCTGATCGTGGTCGGCGGTACCAAAGGCACCGTCCTCGCCTTCGACATGGATGGCAAGAAACTGTGGACCTCGCAGCTGTCGAGCGAGCTCCTGTCCTCGCCGACCGTGGGGCAGGGCATCGTCGTCGCCCGCAGCCTGGACAACCGCATCGTCGGCCTGGATGCCAAGACCGGCGAAAAGAAATGGACCGTGCAGCGCGTGACCCCGTCGCTGACCCTGCGCACCGCACCGGGCATGATCGTCAACGGCAGCGACGTCATCGTCGCCCAGCCGGCCGGCCGCCTGTCCTCCATGATCCTGGCCACCGGCGCGCCGCGCTGGGACCAGGAAGTGGGCGTGGCGCGCGGCGCCACCGAACTGGAACGCGTGACCGACATCGGCGGCGCCCCGGTGCTGTTCGAGGGCGAGGTCTGCGCCGCGTCCTACCAGGGCCGGGTCGCCTGCTTCGATGCCAGCGCCGGTTCGCCCAAGTGGACCCGCGACCTGTCGTCCGAAGTCGGCGTCGCCGTCGACCAGCGCTTCGTGTTCGCGGCGGACGACAAGGGCGCGCTGTACGCCTTCAACCGCGACACCGGTTCGAGCGCCTGGAAGAACGACAAGCTGGCCTTCCGCCGCCTGTCGACTCCGGTCTCGTTCGGCCGTGCGGTGGCGGTGGGCGACTACCAGGGCATCGTGCACTTCCTGTCGCGCGAGGATGGCAGCTTCCTCGCACGCGCCGCTACCGACGGCAGCGCCGTCATCGGCACTCCTCTGGTGGCTGGATCGCACCTGATTTTTCAAACACAAAATGGAACTGTGGCCGCCATCGCGGTCGAATAGAATAACTACATGAAGCCGGTAATTGCACTCGTTGGTCGCCCGAACGTCGGGAAGTCGACCCTATTCAACCGCCTGACCCGCTCGCGGGACGCGCTGGTGGCCGACCTCCCTGGCCTGACCCGCGACCGCCACTATGGCGAAGGCCGGATCGGCGAACGGCCGTTCCTGGTCATCGACACCGGCGGTTTCGAACCGGTGGCCAAAGAGGGCATCATGTTCGAGATGGCGCTGCAGACGCGCCAGGCGGTGGCCGAAGCCGACGTCGTCGTGTTCATCGTCGACGGCCGCCAGGGCCTGACCCCGCACGACAAGACCATCACCGATTACCTGCGCAAGTCGGGCCGTAAGGTCATGCTCGTGGTCAACAAGTCCGAGGGCATGAAGTACACCTCGGTCACCGCCGACTTCTACGAACTCGGCATGGGCGACCCCTACGTCATTTCCGCCGCCCACGGCGACGGCGTGCACGACCTGGTGAACGAGGCGCTCGACTTCGCCTTCGCCAACCGTCCGGATGAAGAAGACGAAGCGGAACATCCCGACCACGGCATCAAGATCGCCATCGTCGGCCGCCCCAACGTCGGCAAGTCCACCCTGATCAACACCCTGGTCGGCGAGCAGCGCGTGATCGCCTTCGACATGCCGGGCACCACCCGCGACTCGATCGAAGTGCCGTTCGAGCGCGACGGCAAGAAATACACCCTGATCGACACCGCCGGTATCCGCCGCCGCGGCAAGATCTTCGAGGCCATCGAGAAATTCTCGGTGATCAAGACGATGCAGTCGATCTCGGACGCCAACGTCATCATCCTGCTGCTCGACGCCCAGCAAGATATTTCCGAGCAGGACGCCCACATCGCCGGCTTCATCCTGGAATCGGGCAGGGCGCTGGTGGTGGCCGTGAACAAGTGGGACGGCCTGCAGTCGGACCAGCGCGACCAGGTCAAGATGGACCTCGACCGCAAGCTCGACTTCCTGTCCTTCGCCAAGACCCACTTCGTCTCGGCCCTAAAGGGCACCGGCATCACCCAGCTGATGAAGTCGGTGGACTCGGCCTATGCCGCTGCCACCGCCAACCTGTCGACCCCGCGCCTGACGCGCGCGCTGCAGGAAGCGATCGAGAAGCAGGAGCCGAAGCGCAAGGGCAGCACCCGTCCGAAGATGCGCTATGCCCACCAGGGCGGCCAGAACCCGCCCATCATCGTCATCCACGGCAATGCGCTCGAAGCCGTCAGCGACCCGTACAAACGCTATCTGGAAAAACATTTCCGCGATACCTTCAACCTGGTCGGCACCCCGGTGCGCATCGAATTCAAATCCGGTAAGAATCCTTTTGCCAAGGAGCAGAATTAAATCAGTGCTGGGGCATAGCAGTACGACAAAGAGTGGCGAAACAGGTTACAGTAGCTCAGGGCTTTCATTCGCCACAGCTGAATGCGGCTCAGGCACTTGAAATTTGGCAAACCGCCACTATTTTTAAACTACAACAACATTACGGAGCTGTTATGAGCAACAAAGGGCAACTGTTACAAGACCCATTCCTGAACGCTTTGCGCAAGGAGCACGTCCCCGTCTCCATCTACCTGGTCAACGGCATCAAGCTGCAAGGCCACATCGAATCCTTCGACCAGTACGTCGTCCTGCTTCGTAATACCGTGACCCAGATGGTCTACAAGCATGCCATTTCCACCGTTGTCCCGGCTCGCGCCGTCAACCTTAACCTCGACTCCGAAGCCGAGTAAGGCCGATGGCTGACGCCCCCGGCAACACCTCCATGCGCGCAGCGCTGGTCGGCATCGATTTCGGTAGCGGTGATTTCACCGCCAGCCTGGAAGAGCTGTCGCTGCTTGCGCGCTCCGCCGGCGCCGAACCGATCACCACGATCACGGCCAAGCGCAGCAGTCCCGATCCCGCCCATTTCGTCGGCAGCGGCAAGGCCGACGAAATCAAGATGGCCTGCAAGGCCGAGGGCATCGAGCTCGTCATCTTCAACCACGCCCTGTCGCCTGCCCAGCAGCGTAACCTCGAGCGCAGGCTCGAGGTGCGCGTGGTCGACCGTACCAGCCTGATCCTCGACATCTTCGCCCAGCGCGCCCAGAGCCACGAGGGCAAACTGCAGGTGGAGTTGGCCCAGCTGCAGCACCTGGCCACGCGCCTGATCCGCGGCTGGACCCACCTGGAGCGCCAGAAGGGCGGTATCGGCCTGCGCGGCCCGGGTGAAACCCAGCTCGAGACCGACCGCCGCCTGATCGGCGAGCGCGTCAAGATGCTGCGCACCCGGCTCACCAAGCTGCGCAAGCAGCACGAGACCCAGCGCCGCCAGCGCGGGCGCAACCAGACCTTCTCGGTCTCTCTCGTCGGTTATACCAACGCCGGCAAGTCGACCCTGTTCAATACCTTGACCAAGGCCGGGGTGTATGTTGCGAACCAGCTGTTCGCGACGCTCGACACCACCAGCCGTCGCCTGTACCTGGGCGACGAGGTGGGCAACGTGGTGATTTCGGATACCGTCGGCTTCGTGCGCGAACTGCCGCACCAGCTGGTGGCGGCCTTCCGCGCCACGCTGGAGGAAACCATCCACGCCGACCTGCTGCTGCACGTGGTCGACGGCAACTCGCCGGTGCGCATGGAACAGATCGAGCAGGTGAACGAAGTCTTGCGCGAGATCGGCGCCGATCATGTGCCCCAGATCCTGGTCTGGAACAAGATCGATGCGGCCGGGCTGGAGCCCGGGGTCGAGCGTGATGAATATGATAAGATCAGCCGCGTTTTCATCAGCGCCCACAGCGGGGCCGGTCTGGACCTGCTGCGAGATGCCATCGTCGAGGCGGCGTTGGCGGCACGCGCAGAACAGGAACAGTCGCGCAATGGGGAAGAACCGGCGGTGGGCGGCTCCCTGGCCAATTCTGCAGAGAACAATATGACAACCTCCACCTATCTCGGGCCACACTAGCCTATGCTCGTTTCTTTACTAAAACGTTGCGGCATCAAACTGTCGCTGAACGACCCACGTTGGGGCCATAAACCCGACGGTGACCACAAGGCCCAGGAGGGCCGCCGGCCGGGTGAAGGCCCGCCCGACCTCGATCAACTCTGGCGCGATTTCAATGCGCGCCTGAACCGCATCTTCGGCGGCCGCAACAACGGCGGCGACGGCGGCGGTGGCCCGGGCGGCCGCGGCGAGATGCGCGGCGCCGGCATCGGCGCCGGCGTGGTGGCGGTGATCGTCGGCCTGATCTGGCTGGCGAGCGGCGCCTTCATCGTGCAGGAAGGCCAGACCGGCGTCGTCACGACGTTCGGCAAGCTCAGCCATACAACCGGCGCCGGCTTCAACTGGCGCTGGCCGTACCCGATCCAGGCCCACGAGACCGTCAACGTGTCGACGATCCGTACCGCCGAGATCGGCTACCGCGCCAACGTGCGCAACAAGCAGCCGCAAGAGTCGCTGATGCTGACCGACGATGAAAACATCATCGACATCCAGTTTGCGGTGCAGTACACGCTGAAGGACCCGGTCCAGTGGCTGTTCAACAACCGCGAGAACGACGAGACCGTGCGCCAGGTGGCCGAGACCGCCATCCGCGAAGTGGTCGGCAAGAGCAAGATGGACTTCGTCCTGTACGAAGGCCGCGAGAAGGTCGCCGCCGACGTGCACCAGATGATGCAGCAGATCCTCGACCGCTACGCGCTGGGCGCCCTGGTCACCAACGTGACCATGCAGGGCGTGCAGCCGCCGGAGCAGGTGCAGGAAGCCTTCGACGACGCCGTCAAGGCCGGCCAGGACCGCGCCCGTGCCCGCAACGAGGGTGAGGCCTACGCCAACCAGGTGATCCCGCAGGCGCGCGGCCAGGCCTTCCGCCTGCAGCAGGATGCCGAGGCCTACCGTTCGATGGTGGTCGAGAACGCGACCGGTAACGCCTCGCGCTTCGACCAGGTGGTGGCCGCCTACGCGAAGGCCCCGGCCGTCACCCGCGACCGCATGTACATCGATACCATGCAGCAGATCTTCTCCAGCACCAGCAAGGTGATGGTGGATTCGCGCGCGGGCAATCCGATGATCTACCTGCCGCTGGACAAGCTGATCCAGCAAGGTGCCGGCAACGAAAGTGTCGGCGCCCGTTCGGGTCCGGTGCAGGTGCCGCAGTCGGCGCCGCCAACGGACGTCATGCAAGCCATGGATTCGGTGCGCCAGCGCGACAGCCGCAGCCGCGATTCCTCACGTGACAGGGAGAGCCGTTAATGAACCGCCTCGTAACTTTATTTGTGGCGGGCTTCATTGCCCTGATGCTGCTGTCGTCCACCGTGTTCGTGGTCGACCAGCGCCGCTTCGCCATCGTGTTCGCCCTGGGCCAGGTGCGCGACGTGATCACCGAGCCGGGCCTGCACTTCAAGCTGCCGCCGCCGTTCCAGAACGTGATCTACCTGGACAAGCGCATCCTGACGCTCGACACGCCCGACGCCGACCGTTTCATCACGGCCGAGAAGAAGAACATCCTGGTGGATGCCTTCATGAAGTGGCGTATCACCGACCCGCGCCTGTACTACGTCAGCTTCGGCGGCGACGAGACCCGTGCCCGCGACCGCCTGTCGCAGATCATCAAGGCTGCCCTGAACGACGAGATCACCAAGCGCACCGTGCGCGAAGTGATCTCCGGCGAGCGCGGCGCGGTGATGAACGCCGTGAAGGAAAAGGTCGTGGCCGAAGCCAAGGAGATCGGCGTGGGCGTGGTGGACGTGCGCCTCAAGCGCGTCGACTACATCGAGCAGATCAACAACTCGGTGTACGAACGCATGAAGGCCGAGCGCGTGCGCGTGGCCAACGAGCTGCGTTCCACCGGCGCCGCCGAATCCGAACAGATCCGCGCCGACGCCGACCGCCAGCGCACCGTAATCATCGCCGAAGCCTTCCGCGAGGCCGAGAAGATCAAGGGTGACGGCGATGCCAAGGCATCGGTGATCTATGCCGAGTCCTTCGGCAAGAACCCGGAATTCGCCAAGTATTACCGTTCGCTGGAAGCCTACCGCGCGACCTTCAAGAACCGTGGCGACGTGATGGTGGTGGATCCGAATTCGGAGTTCTTCAAGTACTTCAAGCAGCCGGGCGGGAAGTAAGCCAGGTCGCTTTTGTAGGGTGGGCGGGTTCCCCGCCCACGCGGTCGAGTAGCGGTGGATTTGCCCGAGCGGCTATTCACACCTCAGCTATCACCGCGTGGGCGGGAGACCCGCCCACCCTACGTTTACAGGCAATTTTCGGTATAGACAAGCGTTGCAACATGGCACTATGGCAAGCCGCCAGACCTGTCAAACCAACATCCCCCGCCTACGCCTTATCATTTTCGGGTAAAATTGCCGATTCGGCGCTCGCACCGTGCGCCAGCACGCCCGTGCCCTTTGTACTGCTCTTGTCAACAACCCGTTAGCTCCGCCCATGCCGAACTGGCTTCTGCCTGAAAATATCGCCGATGTCTTGCCGTCCGAAGCGCGCAAGATCGAGGATCTGCGCCGCAAGATGCTCGATACCTTCCGCCTGTACGGCTACGAACTGGTGATGCCGCCGCTGCTCGAGTACGTCGAGTCGCTGCTGGCCGGAGCAGGGCAGGACACCGAACTGCGCACCTTCAAGGTGGTCGACCAGCTGTCCGGCCGCCTGCTCGGCCTGCGCGCCGACATGACCACGCAGGTGGCGCGCATCGACGCGCACCTGTTGAATCGGGAAACCGTCACCCGCCTGTGCTACGCCGGCAGCGTGCTGCATACCCGTCCGTCGGGCCTGCACGCCACCCGCGAGCCGATCCAGATCGGCGCCGAGATCTACGGCCACGCCGGCCTGGAAGCCGACGCCGAGATCCAGGAGCTGGCGCTCGGTGCGCTGGCGCTGGCCGGCTTCGACAGCGTCCGCCTCGACCTGTGCCACGTCGGCATCCTGCGCGCCATCCTCAGCGACGACCCGGCCGCGCGCCGCGACGAAGCCCAGCTCATCGCCATGCTGCGCGCCAAGGATGCGCCGGGACTGGACGGGCTCACGCAAGATTATCTGCCCGCCACCCGCAAGGCCCTGCTGGCGCTGCCGCACCTGTACGGCGACGTCGAGGTGCTGGCGCGCGCCAGGGAAGAATTGCCGGCCCTGCCGGGCATCACCCGCGCGCTGGCCGAGCTGGCCGCGCTCGCGGCAAGCGCCATCGGCCGCGCCGAAGTAGCGATCGACCTGGCCGACCTGCGCGGCTACCAGTACGAAAGCGGCGCCATGTTCGCCCTCTACGTGCCGGGCCTGCCGAACGCGGTGGCGCGCGGCGGCCGCTACGACCATGTGGGCGAGGCCTTCGGACGTGCGCGTCCGGCGACCGGCTTCTCGCTCGACCTGCGCGAACTGGCGCGGCTGCTGCCGACTGCCGAGCGCAAGCATTCGATCCGTGCGCCGTGGGGCAATGCGCCGGAACTGAAGGAAAAAATCGCTGACCTGCGCAAGGCAGGCGAAGTCGTGATCCAGTCCATGCCGGGTCACGACAATGTTCAGGACGAGTTCGAGTGCGACCGCGTGCTCGTCCTCGAAAACGGAAATTGGATTCTCAAAAACTTAGGTTAAGTGATGTCAAATACTAACGTGGCAAAGAACGTCGTCGTCATCGGCACCCAGTGGGGCGATGAAGGTAAAGGCAAGATCGTCGACTGGCTGACCGACCATGCGGCCGGCGTCGTCCGTTTCCAGGGCGGCCATAACGCGGGTCACACCCTCGTGATCAAGGGCCAGAAGACCGCGCTGCAGCTGATCCCGTCGGGCATCATGCGCGAAGGCGTGGCCTGCTACATCGGCAACGGCGTGGTGGTCTCGGTCCCGGACGTGATGCGCGAAATCGACAAGCTGCAGGCCGCCGGCATCGAAGTGGTGTCGCGCCTGAAGATCTCGGAAGCCTGCCCGGTCATCCTGCCTTACCACGTCGCCATCGACAAGGCCCGTGAAGCCAAGCGCGGCGAGAACAAGATCGGCACCACCGGCAAGGGCATCGGCCCGGCCTACGAAGACAAGGTCGCCCGCCGTGCGATCCGCATCGCCGACCTGCTCAACGAAGAGCGCTTCGCCGAGAAGCTCAAGGAAAACCTCGAGTACCACAACCACGTGCTGGTCAACTACCTGGGCGCCGATCCGATCGACTTCCAGACGACCTACGACGACGCCATGGCCCTGGTGCCGCGCCTGCGCCCGATGGTGGGCGACGTCTCGTCGCAGCTGTACGCCGCCCACAAGGCCGGCGGCAGCCTGCTGTTCGAAGGCGCGCAGGGCTCGCTGCTCGACGTCGACCACGGCACCTACCCGTTCGTGACCTCGTCGAACTGCGTGGCGGGCAACGCCGCGGCCGGCGCCGGCGTCGGTCCGGGCATGCTGCATTACATCCTCGGTATCACCAAGGCCTACACGACCCGCGTGGGTTCGGGCCCGTTCCCGGCCGAACTGCCGACCGACGCCGGCGTGGGCGAGCACCTGTCGCGCATCGGCCACGAGTTCGGCACCGTGACCGGCCGTGCCCGCCGCTGCGGCTGGTTCGACGCCGCGCTGCTGCGCCGCTCGGTGCAGATCAACGGCGTGTCGGGCATGTGCCTGACCAAGCTGGACGTGCTGGACGGTATCGAGTCGCTGAAGCTGTGCACCGGCTACAAGATCGACGGCCGCGAGGTCGACATCTTCCCGGTCGGCGCCGAAGAAGCCGCGCTGTGCGAGCCGGTCTACGAAGAGATGCCGGGCTGGACCGAATCGACCGTCGGCGCCAAGTCGATGGAAGAACTGCCGGCCAATGCCCGCGCCTACATCAAGCGCATCGAAGAACTGGTTGGCGTGCCGATCGACATGGTGTCGACCGGTCCGGACCGCGAAGAAACCATCGTGCTGCGCCATCCGTTCGCAGCTTAATAACAACAGGGACCTCGAAAAACCGTAGCGAGCGGCGGCAGTGTTGGCCGAGAAGCGCAGCTGTACGGACGTACAGCGAGCATCACAGGGCTAGGCGCCCCCGCCACAATGCAACGCGCAGTAGGTTTGTCGAGGTTCCAAAAATAGGAATGACCTGAAATGAACACCCCTGCATCGACCGACAAGGACCTCTGGGTTTCGTGGGACGAGTACAACCGCCTGGTCGAGCGCCTCGCGCTGCAAGTCTACGAATCGAACTGGAAGTTCGACATGGTGCTGTGCCTGGCGCGCGGCGGCGTGCGTCCCGGCGACGTGATCTCGCGCATCTTCGACGTGCCGCTGGCGATCCTGTCGACCAGCTCCTACCGCGAAGAAGCCGGCACCAAGCAGGGCAACCTGGACATCGCCAAGTACATGACGATGACCAAGGGCCCGCTGGCCGGCCGCATCCTGCTGGTCGATGACCTGGCAGATTCGGGCGTGACCCTGCAGAAGGTGCGCGAGCACCTGCAGACCAACTACCCGGACGTTTCGGAAGTGCGCTCGGCCGTCATCTGGGTGAAAGGCACCTCGGCCTTCAAGCCGGACTACCACCTGGAAGACCTGCCGCACAACCCGTGGATCCACCAGCCGTTCGAAGACTACGACGGCCTGCGTCCGCACCAGCTGTCGGCGTGGATGAAGAAGTTCGAGAAGTAATCGACCGAGCCTGCAAGGGCAAGGCGAACGGGCAGGGAAGGCGCAAGCCTTTCCTGCCCGTTTCATTTGGTAAGCCGCTCTCTTGAAGCGGCGCCCGCAGCGTGCGATGCAGCTCCGTTCGTGGCGGAGGTTCGGGACGGCGCGGAATGTCTCGATGAAGTACCCCTCCATCGTAGGGCCAGGAGCCAAAAAGGTGCTTTCGTTGTTTCCCTGTTTTAAGGGTAATATGGGAGAATCTCCTATATAAATGTAAAAACTTAGGAGTTTCTTCTCATGGAAGCCGACAGCAAGCCAAAAAAGGACGTCCTCGACGAAATCGACCGGAAGATCCTGCGCATCCTGCGCGTCGATGGCCGCATCACCAACCAGAAGCTGGCCGAGAGCGTCCACCTGTCTCCCACGCCCTGCTGGAACCGGGTCCGGACGCTGGAAGAGCAGGGCTACATCGAAGGCTATGCCGCCATCCTGTCCCAGCGTGCGCTGGGCCTGCCGGACACCGTCATTATCGAGGTCACGCTCGAACGCCATGATGACGACATGCTGATCCGCTTCGGCGAAGAACTGGCGAAATTGCCCGAAGTGATGGAGGCCAGTTTGCTGACCGGCGACTACGACTACCTGATCAAGGTGGCGGTGGCCGGCACCGAGGGTTACGAGCGCTTCCTGCGCCAGCGCCTGTACAAGATTCCCGGCATCCGCCATAGCCGTTCGACCTTCGTGTTGCGTACTCTGAAACGCACCCATTCCGTCGAGCCTTGAACGTAATACTCTGCTAAGATGCGTCGCGGCCATCCGCACATATTTAACAATAACAAACCTAAAAATCGATGACCCAAAGTTTTTTCCAGACCTTCATCCTGCTGATCCTCGTCACTGATCCTTTCGGCAACGTTCCCCTGTTCGCCGCCGCCCTCAAGGAAGTCCCGGTCCAGCGCCGCCCCCGCATCGTGGTGCGCGAATGCGCCATCGCCTTCCTGCTCCTGCTGGTGTTCATGTTCTTCGGCCAGCACTTCCTGGAAGCGCTGCACCTGTCGCCGGTGGCCCTGCGTATCGGCGGCGCGGTTATCCTGCTCATCATCGCCATTCGCATGATCTTCCCGCATCCGGACGGCGTGCTCGGCCGCAGCGAGGGAGGCGAGCCCTTCATCGTGCCGCTGGCGATTCCCGCGCTGGCCGGACCGTCGGCACTGGCCACCGTGCTGCTGTTCAGCTCCGGAAGCATCAACGAGACCATGGTCCACGTGGCGGCGCTGGCCGCTGTCGGCGTGGTCTGGCTGGCGGTGTTCCTGAGCGCGGAGAAGCTGCAGCAGCGCCTGGGTCCGCAGGTCATGACCGCCTTCGAGCGCCTGATGGGCCTGATTCTGACGGCCATGTCGGTCGAAATGCTGCTGGGCGGCATCCGCGAATTCGTCCAGACACTATGAGGGCAGCGGTGCGGGGCCAAACCTCGTCTTTCTGGCACACTTTTGGCATGCGCACCGCTGCGACCACATCCGTATTGACCCAGGCATGAAACCCGAACACGAGACTCCTTCCGAATGGCTGCCCTTCCTGAGCGGGGGCGGCCACATGGGGGCCATGATGCGGGCGCACGACTGGTCGCATTCCCCGCTCGGCCACCCGCGTACCTGGCCGCAGGCCCTGCGCACCACGGTCGGCCTGATGCTCAACTCGAAGTTCCCGATGTTCGTGGCCTGGGGGCCGGAGCTGGGCTTCCTGTACAACGACTCCTACGCGATCATCCTCGGCGAAAAGCATCCCACGGCGCTGGGTGACCGCTTCCACGACATCTGGCGCGAGATCTGGGACGACATCCATCCGCTGATCGTCCGTGCGCTCAAGGGCGAATCCACCTACATGGACCGGCTGCCGCTGCGCATGAACCGCCACGGCTACGACGAGGACACCTGGTTCCGCTTCTCGTACTCGCCGGTGCGCGACGAGGACGGCACCGTGGCCGGCATGTACTGCGCCTGCGTCGAGATGACCGGCGAAGTGCTGGCGGAACGCTACCGCGAACAGGAGAACCAGCGCCTCATGGGCCTGTTCGAGCAGGCGCCCGGCATCTTCGCCGTGCTGCGCGGCCCGGACCACGTGTTCGAGATCGCCAACGAATCCTATCTGCAGCTGATCGGGCGCCGTGAATTGATCGGCAAGCCGGCGCGCGACGCGCTGCCCGAGGTCGCGGACCAGGGCTTCTTCGAGCTGCTCGACCAGGTCTACCAGTCGGGCCAGCCTTTCGTGGGCCACGCGGTGCCGGTGCGCGTGCAGCGCGAAGCCAGCGCGCCGCTGGAAGAGCGCTACGTCGACTTCGTGTACCAGCCGATCCGCGGCCCGAAGGGCGACGTCGAGGGCATCTTCGTGGAGGGCAGCGACGTCACCATGCGCAAGCGCGTCGAGGATGAGCTGCGCGCTGCCAACCGCCAGAAGGACCAGTTCCTGGCGATGCTGGCGCACGAGCTGCGCAACCCGCTGGCGCCGATCACGACCGCCGCCCAGCTCTTGCAACGCGGCTCGCTCGACCCGCAGCGCGCGCGCCACGCCAGCGACATCATCGTGCGCCAGGCCGAGCACATGACCGACCTGGTGAACGACCTGCTGGACGTCTCGCGCGTCACCCGCGGCCTGGCCGAGATCGAGAAGGAAGACCTCGACGTCGCCGCGGTCGTCAACGGCGCCATCGAGCAGGTGCGTCCGCTGCTCGACATGAAGCGCCACGAGCTGCGGGTAGAGCAGTGGCAGCAGCCGCTGTACGTGTCGGGCGACCGTACGCGCCTGGTGCAGGTGGTCTCGAACATCCTGAATAACGCCGCCAAGTACACGTCGTCGGGCGGCCAGATCGCCTTGCGCGTGACCAGCGAAGGCGGCGAAGCCGTGATCGCGGTAAGCGACAACGGGCAGGGCATCGACCCGCAGGTGCTGCCCTACATCTTCGACCTGTTCACCCAGGCCGAACGCACGCCGGACCGCTCGCAGGGCGGCCTGGGCATCGGCCTGGCGCTGGTCAAGAGCCTGGTGGCGCTGCATGGCGGGCGGGTGGCGGCCTTCAGCGAGGGCCCGAACAAGGGCAGTGAATTCGTGATTCGCCTGCCGCTGCTCTCCGGCGCCGAGGCGCAGGAGCCGCAGCAGGCGCTTGACCAGGCCAATGACGGTGCGGTGCGGGTGCTGGTGGTGGACGACAATGCCGACGCCGCGCAGATGCTCGCCACGCTGCTCGAGGCGCACGGCCACGTGGTGAGCGTCGAGTACGACGGCACCGGCGGCCTGGCGCGCGCGCTGCGCGAGCGGCCCGAAGTCATGCTGCTCGATATCGGCCTGCCCGACATGGACGGCCACGAGCTCGCACGCCGCCTGCGCTCCTCGCCGGATACTGCCAACGCCATGCTGATCGCGCTCACCGGCTACGGCCAGAGCGAAGACCGCGAACGCGCGCGCCAGGCCGGCTTCGACCGGCACCTGGTCAAGCCGGCGGACCTGTTGGAACTGCTGCGCATACTCGCCGAAGTACGCGGCCACGCCAACTAGTTTCCGGTCCCATCCGCGCGCGGTCCGCGCCCCAGGCCGGTGTATGCTGGTTCCGGGACAATACGGGGACAAAGCTCGCATGAGAACCTGGAGAATCGCGGAAGAAGACGCGGCGCTGGACCGTAGCTGCGAAGGCGCGCGCAAGAGCGGCGGACACTGGCACGAAGAGGGCTGCGCCGCGCTCTACACGGCCATGACGGCGGAGATGGCGGTGCTGGAAAAATTCGTCCACCTTGATGGCAACGAACCCGGCCTGGTGCTGGTGGCGGTGGACTTGCGGACGATCCCGAGCTGGGCATGGACGTGTCGCGCGAGGAGCTGCCGGAAGGCTGGGACGACCTCGACGACGGCGGCAGCGCAACGCAATTCTGTACCGCCTTCCTGCAGAAGTGCCACCACCTCTACATGCGGGTGCCGTCGGTGATCGTGGGGGAGGGCGTCAACCTGGTCATCAACCCGGAGCATCCGGCCTATGCGCACGTGAAGCTGTCGATCGCCAGGTCATTCAGCTTCGATCCCAGGATGTTCAATCGGCCGGACTAATCCACCGCGATGGTAATGACCGTCTTGTCGCTGTTGACGAAGGCCGGCTTCCACGGCGGGTTGACGACGCGGATGTCGCGCACGCCCAGCTTGGCGAAGTCCGCGATCGAATAGGTCCACCCCACCGATTGTTCGGTCTCGAGCTGCGCATGCGCAGGCGACTGGCCCAGGGTCGTGATGCGTTGCTGTACCCCGATGAGGGCAAAATAACGCGCTTCTTCCGCGGCTTGCGGTGCGGCCGCTTCCCGCACGGCCTGCTCCAGCTTGGCGCGCAGCGCCTCACGCTGCCCGGCAGGCAGTGCCTTGAGCATGGCTTCCTGTTCGCCGTCGAGCTGGAATGACATGCTACTGAGGCCGCCGTGGTAGCCGATGACGGCAAAGTTGCTCACGACCTTGCGTGGCGCCGCCGGGAAGACGTAGTTCGCACACGAAGAAAAGCAGTATTCCATTACCTTGACCGTCAGGCCCTGGGCATGCACCCAGCGGCCCAGTTCGATGCCGGCACCCGTGACCCCGCCCTTGCTGCGGATCGACAGGATCGCTGGCCTGGGCTGCGCCTTGCTGAACAACGCGAAGGCGCGCTGGTTGGCCTCGGCCGTGAGGCTGCCCACGTAGTTCAACTCGCCGTTGTCGATGAAGACTTGGGTGGACGAGGCGGCGGCCGCCGTTGCAGGCAGTGCCAGGGTAGCCAGGCATGCCACCGTCAATGCATATCGCGGTTTCAGGTTCATGTCAGAAGCTGCCGACAACGATTGGGATGAAGGCGACGATGAAGACGAGGATGCGGATGGCAAATGTTCCGGTGACCTGCACCGAAGGATGGCGTTTTTCCACGCGCAGCGACCAGACGAAAGCGGTCATGCCGACGACGAGTGCAAAAGCGACCAGGCCTCCCAGTTGGAGCAGTCCTTCTCCTAAAGAGCTCAAGCGCTGAGGAGCGGGAGAAACCATGGCGAAGAAGTGGTAAAAACCGAGAGGAACGAGCACGGCTCCCAGCAACATGAGACCGTTGGCGACTTTGAGTTGGGTGTGAGGCGTCATGGGCAGCAGTCTACACAGCCGGCGCCCTTGAAAATGCACGGAATTCCACCGGCGGCAGCAAGAGAGCGGGGCGAAAAAAAACCGTCTCCGCCGAAGCGGAAACGGTTTCTTCACGGGCCTGCCTGTTTGCCGGTTTACTTGCCCAGCATCGACACCACATTGTCCGCCCCCGGCGCGCCGAAGGCCTGCTGCTTGAGTACATGCAGCTGGTCGCGGACCTGCGCCGCTTTTTCGAACTCGAGGTTCTTGGCGTGGTCCACCATGAGCTTCTCGAGGCGCTTGATCTCCTTGCTGATCTGCTTCTCGCTCATGGCCTCGACCTTGGCCGTCGCCTCTTCGTCGACGATACCCTCGCCCATGGCCTTCTGCGCCGCGTTGCTGTAGACGCCGTCGATCATGTCCTTGATCTTCTTGTTCACGCCCTTCGGCACGATGCCGTGCGCCTCGTTGAAGGCGATCTGCTTGGCGCGGCGGCGCTCGGTCTCGTCGATCGCCTTCTTCATCGAATCGGTCATCTGATCCGCATACAGGATCGCCACGCCGTTCAGGTTACGCGCCGCGCGGCCGATGGTCTGGATCAAGCTGCGTTCGGAACGCAGGAAGCCTTCCTTGTCCGCGTCCAGCACCGCCACCAGCGACACTTCCGGCAAGTCCAGGCCCTCGCGCAGCAGGTTGATGCCGACCACCACATCGAAGGTACCCAGGCGCAGGTCGCGCAGGATTTCCACGCGCTCCACGGTCTCGATATCGCTGTGCAGGTAGCGCACCTTGATGCCGTGGTCGCTCAGGTATTCCGTCAGCTGCTCGGCCATGCGCTTGGTCAGCGTGGTCACCAGCACGCGCTCGTCCTTGGCGATACGGTCGGTGATCTCGCTCATCAGGTCTTCGACCTGCGAACGCGCCGGCTTGACGATGACCTTCGGGTCGACCAGGCCAGTCGGACGCACCACCTGCTCGACCACGTTGTCGGCCTTGCCCTTTTCGTACTCGGCCGGCGTGGCCGAGACGAAGATGGTCTGGCGCATTTTGTTTTCGAATTCCTGGAACTTCAGCGGCCGGTTGTCCAGCGCCGACGGCAGGCGGAAGCCGTAGTCGACCAGGTTCACTTTACGCGAACGGTCGCCGTTGTACATCGCGTTGAGCTGGCCGACCATCACGTGCGACTCGTCCATGAACATCAGCGCGTCCTTGGGCAGGTAGTCGATCAGGGTCGGCGGCGGCTCGCCCGGCATCGAGCCGGACAGGTGGCGCGAGTAGTTCTCGATGCCCTTGGTGAAGCCGATCTCGGCCAGCATCTCGAGGTCGAAACGGGTGCGCTGCTCGAGGCGTTGTTCCTCGATCAGCTTGTTCTCGTTGCGGAAGTATTCGAGGCGGTCGCGCAGCTCGGCCTTGATCGATTCCACCGCGCGCAGCACGGTCGAACGCGGCGTGACGTAGTGCGAGCCCGGGTACACGGTGAAGCGCGGGATCTTCTGGCGCACGCGCCCCGTGAGCGGGTCGAACAGCTGCAGCGACTCGATCTCGTCGTCGAACATCTCGACGCGGATCGCCAGCTCGGCGTGTTCCGCCGGGAAGATGTCGATGGTGTCGCCGCGCACGCGGAAGGAGCCGCGCGAGAAATCCATCTCGTTGCGGGTGTACTGCATCTGGATCAGGCGCGCGATGATGTCGCGCTGCGCCACCTTGTCCTTGTGGCGCAGCGTCAGGATCATCTTGTGGTATTCGTTCGGGTTACCGATACCGTAGATGGCCGACACGGTGGCCACGATGACGACGTCGCGCCGCTCCATCAGCGACTTGGTGCACGACAGGCGCATCTGCTCGATGTGCTCGTTGATCGACGAGTCCTTTTCGATGAACAGGTCGCGCTGCGGCACATAGGCTTCCGGCTGGTAGTAATCGTAGTAGGACACGAAATACTCGACCGCGTTCTGCGGGAAGAATTCGCGGAACTCCGCATACAGCTGGGCCGCCAGCGTCTTGTTGGGTGCGAAGACGATGGCCGGACGCCCCGCCTGCGCGATCACGTTGGCCATCGTGTAGGTTTTGCCGGAACCGGTCACCCCGAGCAGGGTCTGATACATCAGGCCGTCATTGATGCCTTCGATCAGTCCGGCAATCGCGGTCGGCTGGTCGCCGGCCGGCGGGAAGGGCTGGTGCAGTTTGAAGGGCGATCCGGGGTAGGTGATGACGGTCGGTTCCGGGGCATTTGCGATGGATAAATCTGCCATACTTTCAGACCTTTGCTAGAATGGGAGTCCACATGACGCAGTGCAGCACTGACGTCTATGTCTATACAACCGCTGCGAACCCACCGACAACTCAGTTTATCACGATGACTTCCACAGCCTCCGCCAGCCTCTTCGGCGCCATCGAAATGGCGCCACGCGACCCGATCCTGGGCATCACCGAAGCATTCAACGCCGACACCAACCCGGCCAAGATCAACCTGGGGGTGGGCGTCTACTACGACGACAATGGCAAGGTTCCTTTGCTGCAGTGCGTGCAAAAGGCGGAAGCGAAGCTGATGGAACAGCCGGCGCCGCGTACCTACCTGCCGATCGAAGGGCTGGCAAGTTACGACAAGGCCGTGCAAGAGCTGGTATTTGGGGCCGACAGCGCCGTAATTCAAGAGAAGCGTGCGATCACCGTGCAGGCCCTGGGCGGCACCGGCGCGCTCAAGCTGGGCGCCGACTTCCTCAAGCGCTTTGCCCCTGAATCGGACGTCTACATCAGCGACCCGAGCTGGGAAAATCACCGCGCGCTGTTCGAGAGCGCCGGCTTCGCCGTCAACAACTACACCTATTACGACCCGGCCACCCACGGCGTGAATTTCGAGGGCATGCTGGCCTCCCTGAAGGCCATGCCGCGCGGCTCGATCGTGGTGCTGCACGCCTGCTGCCACAACCCGACCGGCGCCGACCTGAGCCAGGATCAGTGGAGCCAGGTGATCGCGGCCGTGGTCGATAACGGCCTGGTGCCTTTCCTCGACATGGCTTACCAGGGCTTCGGCGCCGGCATCGCCGAAGACGGCGCCGTGGTGCGCCGCTTCGCCGAGACCGGCATCCCGCTGCTGGTGTCGAACTCGTTCTCGAAGTCGTTCTCGCTGTACGGCGAACGCGCCGGCGCGCTGTCGATCGTGGCCACCAGCGCGGAAGAGTCGGCGCGCGTGCTGTCGCAACTGAAGCGCGTGATTCGCACCAACTACTCGAACCCGCCGACGCATACCGCCAAGGTGGTCGCGATGGTGCTGTCGACCCCGGAACTGCGCCAGCTGTGGGAAGAGGAGCTGGCCGGCATGCGCGTGCGCATCCGCGAGATGCGCAACCTCATGGTCGAGAAGCTCAAGGAAAAAGCCCCTGGCCACGACTTCGAATTCGTGCGCGAGCAGGTCGGCATGTTCTCTTACTCGGGCCTGACGAAAGAGCAGGTCGGCAAGCTGCGCGAGCAGTCGATCTACGCGGTCGACACCGGCCGTATCTGCGTCGCTGCCCTGAACTCGACCAACCTCGACCGCGTCGTTGACGCCGTCGCGAAAGTTCTTTAAAATCGCGGCTCTTCGGAACTGACGAGAGTTGATTCCGAAGAGCAGCAAAAGTGGCTGCGCGACACGCGTCGAATTTGACACACTGTCACCGCAAACATATAATGCTGTCATCAATTCCCTGATAGCTCAGTCGGTAGAGCGACGGACTGTTAATCCGCAGGTCCCTGGTTCGAGTCCAGGTCGGGGAGCCAGAATTTCCAGAAAAGCCACATCGCGAGATGTGGCTTTTTTGTTTTTGCGCGCCGATGCGTTTTGGTAGTTGCGGGCTTGCATGCAAAGTGGGTAAGCTGGCAACATCAACTCATCAGGACCAACCAAGTGAAGCATCTACCATCGAACAAACGGATCGCGGTCGCGGGCCAGGTGCTGCGTTTTTCGCAATCGGGGCAGGGCAGCCCGACCATCGTCATGCTCGGCGGCGCCGGCAGCGCGCTCGAAACCTGGTTCAAGCTGTTTCCCGAGATCGAACAACTGGGCACGGTGATCACCTACGACCGGCCCGGCGTGGGCGGCAGCGCGCGCCCGCGCGAGGCGCAGATGGGCACCACGGTCATCCTGCAGCTGCGCGCGCTCTTGCGCGAGATCGAGGCCAGGCCGCCTTTCCTGCTGGTGGGACATTCCTTCGGCGGCCTGCACGCGAACCTGTTTGCGCGCGTCTACCCGGAAGAAACCTGCGGCGTGCTGTTCCTCGAGGCGACCGCACCCGACGACGTCCTCAACATGAAGCGCTACCGGTCGGCGCTGCAGCGCGCGGTCACGGGGCTGCTGGACCGTTTCTCGCCGCAGGATCCGAATGACGAGGTGAGCAACGAAGCCGAGACGGTGGCCGAGATCGCGGAGGCGCCGGCGTTTCCGCCGATTCCCATCACCGTGCTGTCGGGCGGCAAGCGGCTGCCGCGTTTGATGGTGTCCAGTGCGGCGCAACGCGAGCGCGAGCGCAACCAGGAAGCGCTGGTGCATCTGTCGCCGCTGGGCGAGCGCGTGATCGCGAAGGGCAGTGCGCATTTCCCGCAGATGTCGGAGCCGCAGCTGGTGCTCGAGGCCTTGTCGAAGCTGATCCGCCGGACCCAATGCTAGGAAATATTGCCTTTCGATAGCGCGGCACTTCGCGAAATCGAAAAGCGCTGCTATAATATGGCCTCTAATCCCTGATAGCTCAGTCGGTAGAGCGACGGACTGTTAATCCGCAGGTCCCTGGTTCGAGTCCAGGTCGGGGAGCCAGAATACGAAGGGCTGCACGCAGGTGCAGCCCTTTTTGTTTTTCCGGCGCGTGCTCGGGCGCCGCGTGCTGCGGCGCCCTCCAGCCGGTAATCAGCGAATCACCGGCTTCACCCGCGCCGCGGCCTCCAGCGCCCGCTGGCGCGCAGTCTCGACATTGTCCGCCGTCGCCAGCGCGACGCCCATGCGGCGCCGTTCGAAGGATTCCGGCTTGCCGAACAGCCGCAGGTCCACGCCCGGCACGCGCAGGGCATCGGCCACGCCCTCGAAGGCAATCCCGGCCGCCTCATGCTGGCCGTAGATCACGGCGGAGGCCCCCGGCGCGCGCAGCGACGCATCCACCGGCAGGCCCAGCACCGCTTTGGCATGCAATTCAAACTCGCTCTGCACCTGGCTGGCCATGGTCACCATGCCGGTGTCGTGCGGGCGCGGGCTCACTTCCGAGAACCACACCATGTCGCCCTTGACGAACAGCTCGACGCCGAACACGCCGCAGCCGCCCAGGTCGGCCGTCACCTTGGCCGCGATGTCGCGCGCGCGCTCGAGTGCGGCGGGGTTCATCGGCTGCGGCTGCCAGGATTCGACGTAGTCGCCCTGCACCTGCTTGTGGCCGATCGGTTCGCAGAAGCTGGTCTCGACCTGCCCATCGGCGCCCATCGAGCGCACGGTGAGCAGGGTGATCTCGTAGTCGAAGTCGATGAAGCCTTCCGCGATCACGCGGCCGGCATCGACGCGCCCGCCGCTGGCGGCGACTTCCCAGGCTTTCACCACGTCCGCGGCGCTGTCGAGCTTCGACTGGCCCTTGCCGGACGAGGACATCACCGGCTTGACCACGCAGGGGAAGCCGACCGCGGCGCAGGCCTGTTCCAGTTCTTCCAGGCTGCTGGCGAAGCGGTAGGGCGAAGTCGGCAGGCCGAGTTCCTCGGCGGCCAGGCGCCGGATGCCTTCGCGGTTCATGGTCAGCATGGCGGCGCGCGCGGTCGGGATGCAGGTGATCTTGCCGGCTTCTTCGAGGGCCAGCAGGGTCTCGGTGGCGATGGCTTCGATTTCCGGCACCACCAGGTCGGGCTTTTCCAGTGCGATCAGGGCGGACAGGGCGGCGCCGTCGGTCATGTCGATCACGTGGGCGCGGTGCGCGACCTGGTGGCCCGGGGCGTTCGGGTAGCGGTCGACGGCGATGGTCTCCACGCCCAGGCGCTGCAGGGCGATGATGGTTTCCTTGCCGAGTTCACCGGAGCCGAGCAGCATGACCTTGGTGGCGGAAGGGGAGAGCGGAGTACCGAAGAGGCGTGGGGAAGTCATTGAAAATCGCGGTTGTGAAAAGTGCGACGACTATAACAAAGCAGCCGCGCGGCTGCTGGCGGCCAAACTGTTTATGCGCAGCACTAGGCAAACCGGAAACGGGCCGCTATAATGCGGCCTCCTTTCCCTGATAGCTCAGTCGGTAGAGCGACGGACTGTTAATCCGCAGGTCCCTGGTTCGAGTCCAGGTCGGGGAGCCAGAATACGAAGGGCCGCATGCGAATGCGGCCCTTTTGTTTTGCGGCGGCGCTGCGCCAGGGCTGCGAGCCATTCCTCGCCTACTCAGCCCCTGTCGGCCGAGACACTTGCGCCTTCACGATCCGCTGCAATCAGTTGCGTAAGCTTTTGCTGCAATGCTTTTTGTTCGGTGCTGACGTGCGATGAGGGAAGGCGGTTCTTGTCGTCTGTGGCAATTGACGTATAAACAGCCGAGAACTGATTCCTGACGGCGTTGGTCAATTCGCCCAGCTTGTCTGCACATGCTTCCATGCCTTGCATTAATGAGGTCTTCATTCCCTGGATGAGTTCTGGGCTGCTCAGCTCCTTGATGAGCTTGATAACATAGACAGCGATGGAACGAACGAGCTCGGTGCCTACTTCGAGACCTGCGCTCAAGCGTGCGACGATGGCATCCCGCTCCTCATCGCTTAAGGCTGTCCAGCCATAATAGATGGCGCCGACAGCGGCACACGTGATGGCAAACGGATTGACCGCCATCGCAGCAGCAGATGCGACTGCCTGCAGAGGGTGCCCGAGGATCATCTGGCCTAATGCGACAATCACGATCGGTGTCGTGTAACCGATGCCGAAGCCGAGTTTGGCGGATTCGATGACGTGGCCGGTTCGGGCTACGGCTGGATTGTCAGCCTTCTTCATGTCTGAAACGACAGTATCCAGATGTTTGCCAATCTGTTCGGTCGTTCCATAGACCGACTGCAGTGCAGTGCTGATCAAACTCACCCTTCCTCCGCGTATTGATTTTTAAGAGTTATACAGTAGCACTATAATGACTACAGCGCCGGAAAATCAAGCAGTGCTGATCCCGGCAATCCCCTGTGCGGAAGACTTGTCCCGCGTTATCTTCGGTAGTCGATCAAACCACTGCTGCGCCCCCCACGCGTCCGGCTGGTCATCGTGTCGCTGAACGCGGGGACGGGAGACCCGTCCACCCTACAAACACCTGAACTGTACGGCGTTAGCGCTCAGCGCCGCTTTTCAAGCAGCTCGAACAAGGCCATGCCCGCCACCATCGCGCCCACGAACAGCAGCGGCTCCAGGCCGCCCCAGGCCAGCGACACCAGGGCCGGGCCGGGGCAGTAGCCGGCCAGCCCCCAGCCGGCGCCGAACACCAGGCTGCCGAGCACGAGCCGGCGGTCGATGCGCCCCCTGGCAGGCAGGTGCAGCGGGGCGCCGTCCAGCGTGCGCCCGCGCCGCGCGAGCCAGGCAAAGGCCGGTGCCGCCACCAGGAGGGCGCCGCCCATCACGAACAGCAGCGAAGGATCCCAGTTGCCGCCCAGATCGAGGAAGGCAAGCACCTTGGACGGGTCGGCCAGCCCCGACAGCAGCAGTCCGATGCCGAACACGAAGCCGGCAAGGAGGGCATAGGCGATCGTCATGCGGCCCCCAGCACGTGGCGCAGCAGCCAGACTGTGATGAAACCGGTGCCCATGAAGGCGGCGGTAGCGGCGATCGAGCGCGGCGAGCGGCGCGACAGGCCGCAGATGCCGTGGCCGCTGGTGCAGCCGGAGCCGTAGCGGGTGCCGACGCCGACCAGCAGGCCGGCCAGCAGCAGCGCGGGCACCCCGGCATCGACCCGGACCTCGGGCAGCGGCATGAACAGCGCATACGCGAAGGGCGCGCCGACCATGCCGGCCAGGAAGGCGATGCGCCAGCCGGTCTCGCCCGGCTTGGGACGCAGCAGGCCGCCGACGATGCCGCTGATGCCGGCGATGCGGCCCGCCAGCAGGGCGAAGAGGGCGATGCCGGTACCGATCAGGAGGCCGCCCGCCAGCGACATCCAGGGCGTGAAATTGGCCATGTCAATGTTCATTGCGTGGCTCCTCGTCGCTTGGACAGTAGAGGGAATACAGGAGTTGCAGCACGGCGAGGGCCTTGGCGCTCGCGATGCGGTAGAACACCTGCTTGCCGGCGCGGCGGGTCGCCACCAGGCCTTCCTCGCGCAGGACCGTCAGTTGCTGCGACAGGGTGGGCTGGCGGATCCCGGTCAGGGCTTCGAGCTGGCCGACCGAGCGTTCCTCCTGCGTCATCTGGCACAGCAACAGGAGCCGGTCGCGGTTCGACAAGGCCTTGAGCAACTGGCTCGCTTCGCCCGCTGCCGCTTCCAGCGCGGGCAGATCCGCGGGACTGTTCATAAAGTTACCTCGCACAGGACATCAATATATAAAATTATATATTGATGTCGCGAGGCCTGCACGGTTCAGCGCAATTTCTTCTTGTTCGAGGTGTAGGTGCGTGTGTAGAAATCCGGCGGCTTCTTTGCCACCCAGTCGACGAAGGCGCGGATGTCCTCGTGTCCGCGCAGCGCTTCCCAGGTGTGATAGGTCTGCAGCAGTTCGCGTTCCGTGAAGGCCGAATGGATCTTTCGGTGGCAGATTTTATGGATGGGGAACTGATCCTTGCCCTTGAAGGTCTTGGGGATCAGGTGATGGCGGTCGATGTTGATCGTGCCGAGCACGCGGCCGCACAAGGGGCAGTGCGCATCGGCGAGGGGCGCTGCTTCGATCGGTTCTGGCCGGCGTTTAGGCATGCCGCATAGATGGCGGCGCTAGCGCCCACTTGCAAGATGCCACCCAAATCCGTCAATTGTGACGCCCCCTTTGTAAAATGTAGTAGAATCAATGCTTACCTTTTTGCAAGATCGTGTCGTATCAGTGAGCCCGCCGCAATGATTGACGATCGTCCCGAATGCTCCGTTCTCCTCATCGACGATGAGCCGTTTGCGCAAGACATCATTGCGCACGGCCTGCAGGGATGCACCAGCCACACCTTGTGCTACGAGTCGAGTCCGGCGCGGGCGGTCGAGGTGGCGCGCGAGGTGCGTGCCACGGTCGTGCTGGTCGACCTGCGCATGCCGGACCTGGACGGCTTCGACGTCACCGCCAGCCTGCGCGCCCATCCCGATACCGAAGACCTTCCCGTCATCGTCCTGTCTTCCGAAGACGACCCGGAGATCAAGGCGCGCGCCTTCGCCGTGGGCGCCAACGACTACATGGTCAAGTGGCCCGACCCGCGCGAGCTGGTGGCGCGCGTGCGCTACCACAGCGGCGCCTGCATCGCGCGGCGCCAGCGCGATGCCGCCTTTGCCTCGCTGCGCGTGAGCCAGGAACAGCTGGCCGCCAGCCAGTCGGCGCTGCACCAGGCCCAGAAGATGGAAGCCATCGGCCAGCTCACCGGCGGCGTGGCCCACGATTTCAACAACGTCCTGCAGATCATCGGCGGCAACCTGCAGCTGCTCAAGCTGGTGGGCAACCTGAACGACAACGCGAGAAGCCGCGTCGACATGGCCCTGGGCGGGGTCGAGCGCGGCGCCAAACTGGCCGCGCACCTGCTGGCCTTCGCGCGGCGCCAGCCGCTGCAATCGGTGGTGGTCGATCCCGGCCACCTGCTGCGCGAAATGGACGACATGATGCGCCGCGTGCTGGGGCCGAGCGCGCGCGTCGTCACCGAGATCGAGCCGGGCCTGGGCAGCACCATGGTCGACCCGAACCAGCTCAACAACGTGCTGCTGAACCTGGCCATCAATGCGCGCGACGCCATGGCCGGCAGCGGCACCCTGATCATCCGCGCCTGCAATGTGGGTCCGGACGACGAGCGTCCCCCCGAGGTCCCGCAGGGCAGTTTCATCATGATCGAGGTGGCCGACACCGGCAAGGGCATGCCGCAGGAGATCCTGCTGCGCGCCTTCGAGCCCTTCTTCACCACCAAGCCGACCGGGCAGGGCACCGGCCTGGGCCTGTCGATGGCCTATGGCTTCGTGAAGCAGTCGGGCGGCGAGCTGGTGATGCGCAGCGAAGTGGGGCGGGGCACCAGCGTGCGCATCTACCTGCCGCGCAGCGACGCCGCGCCCGCCGCCATCGAGCCCGTGCACAGCGCGCCGCTGGCGGGCGGGCTGGAGACGATCCTGGTGGTCGAGGACGAGCTTGACGTACGCAGCTCGACCTGCGGCATCCTGTCAGCGCTGGGTTACGAGGTGCTGGAGGCGGAAGACGCGCAAAGCGCGCTCGAGATCATCGACAGCGGCCGCCACGTCGACCTGGTGTTCACCGACGTGATCATGCCGGGCCCGGTCAGCAGCCTGCAGCTGGGCGAGATCGTGCGCCGCCGCCTGCCGCACGCGCAGGTGCTGTACACCTCGGGCTATGCGGAAGGCGTGCTCGCGCACGAGGGCAAGCTGGACGCGTCGGTGCACCTGCTGCAGAAACCCTACCATCCGGACGCGCTGAGCGCGCGCATCCGCCACCTGCTGCGCCGCGCGAAGCGCGACCAGAAGGCCGGCGTGTCACCTCCGCAGCCGGTGGCGCAGAATCACTTGGGCTTGACGTAGCGGCGCGAGCCCGGCGGCGGTTCGTTCAGGACCGCCCAGAAGATGCCCAGGTCGCCGATGGCGCGCACGAACTCGGTGAAGTCCACCGGCTTGACCACGTAGGCGTTCACGCCCAGCTCGTAGCTGCGCACCACGTCCTGCTCTTCCTTCGACGAGGTCAGCATGCAGACCGGGATGCTCTTGAGCAGCTCGGTCTCGCGGATTTCCTTCAGCACTTCCAGACCGTCCACTTTGGGCAGCTTCAGGTCGAGCAGGATGACGGCCGGGTTGCCGATGACACGTTCCCTGAATTCGCCGCGGCGATGGAGGTAGTCGAGCGCCTCCGCGCCGTCGCGCACGATGACCACCTCGTTGGCCAGTTGGCTCTTCGACAAGGCGATGAGGGTCAGTTCGAGGTCGTGCGGATTGTCTTCGACGAGGAGGATAGGCTTGAGCATCGTGTGCCTCAGTTGGATGGGTGTTTCGGGATACTGAAGGAGAAGGTCGCGCCTTCTCCCTGCCTTGATGTCGCCCAGACGCGGCCATTGTGGCGTTCGACGATGCGGCGCACGTTGGCCAGGCCGATGCCGGTGCCCTGGAAGTCTTCCATGCGGTGCAGGCGCTGGAACACGCCGAACAGCTTGTGCAGGTATTCCATGTTGAAGCCGGCACCGTTGTCGGCCACGTGGAAGACGATGAAGTCGGCGTCTTCCTCGGAGCTGATGGTGATCACCGCCGGGTCGCGCTGGCCGGTGAACTTCACCGCGTTCGACAGCAGGTTGAACACCGCCAGGTGCAGGAAGGTCGGGTCGGCCCACACCGTGGGCAGCGGCTCGATGTGCCAGTCGACGTTGCGGCCCTGCATTTCCATGCCCAGCTTGTCGATGCAGGCCGACACCAGGTCGTTCATGTCCACCGTGGTCGGGCGCAGGGCGGCGCGGCCCATCTGCGAGAACGACAGCAGGTCGTCCACCAGCTTGCCGGCCAGGCGGGCCGACTCCTTGATGTTCTTCAGGAAGCGCTGGCGCCGCTCCGGGTCTTCCGAGCCGGCCGATTCGATCAGGAGGTCGGAGAATCCGACGATGTGGCGCAGCGGCGCGCGCAGGTCGTGCGAGACCGAATACGAGAAGGCTTCCAGCTCCTTGTTGGCGCGCCCGAGTTCCTCGGCCAGTTCGGCCATCTGCTCGGCGCGCTCGAGCGCGATGCCCAGCAGGGCGCTGCGGAATTCGACCGTCAGCTCGATCTCGGCGCCATGCCAGGGCAGGCTGCGCCCGTGGATGGTCTCGCGCCAGGCATCGAAGCTCAGGCGCGGCGTCAGCTGGGTAGGGTCGTCGGGCGAAGCCTGCTTGCCGCGCGGGTTGCCGGCCCACTCGATGGTCTGCACCACCTCCGGGCGGAACCACAGCAGGTAATGCTGGTGGATGCGCGAGATCGGCAGGGCCAGCAGGCCGCTGGCATTGCGCACCATGTCGGCCCCGGGCGGGTAGACCTCCTTCAGGTGATCGGTGTGGAACACCTCGGTATGCCCGTGCAGCGACAGCCAGTCGGCGAGCGCGCGGATCTCCGGCTCGCCCGGGGTGTCGCCATAGGTCAGCACGCGGTCGTCCACCACAATGGCGACCCCGCCGGCGCGCCCGAAGCGCAGCAGCTCGGGGAACACGCCGCTCATGTTTTCCAGGAAGTCGGCGCCCTTGGTCAGGTGGCCCAGCATCTCGACCATGATGCGGCGCACGTCGAGGCGGAACTGCAGTTCGGCCGCGTCCTCGCGCGACTCGATGACCAGCGCCAGGATCTGGCCCAGCTGCTCGCAGGCGGTGCGCTTCTCGACCGAGACCGGACGGGGCTCGGCGTTGTGGCAGGAAATCAGGCCCCACAGCTTGCCCTTGACGATGAGCGACACCGACATCGAGGCCAGCGTGCCCATGTTGCGCATGTACTGCAGGTGTACCGGCGAGACGCTGCGCAGCGAGGCGAAGGACAGGTCGTTGCGCGCCCCGGTCGCCGGATTCAGGCCGGGCACCAGCGGCGCCGGCACGTAGTTGGCGTCCTGGATCACGCGGATCGGCGACAGCGTGTACAGGGCGCGCGCCTGGGCCGGCACGTCGCTGGCCGGGAAATGCTGCCCCAGGTAGGAGTCGTAGCCGTCTTCCTTCGATTCGGCCAGCACCTGGCCGTGGCCGTCGGTGTCGAACTGGTACACCATGACCCGGCCGTAGCCGGTCACTTCGCGCACCCGGCGCGCCGCCAGTTCGGACATCTCGGGAATCGAGGCCGGCTGGTTGATCTTGACGAGGAAGTCGCCGATCAAGGGGTACAGGTGGCGGAAGTCGGCGGCGCGGCGGCGCTCGACTCCTTCGAATTCGAGGATCAGCAGGCTGTCCCAGGCATGGACGAGGAGGTCGAAATGGGCGCCGTTGCCGGCCGTGACCGTGCCGATATAGGCTGGTCGCGACACCGCCGCGTTGGATTCGATCTCGGCGCCGATGCGCGCCGCGGCCGTCTCGCCCACGACCTCGGCGAGCGGCCGGCCGATGGCTTCCTGTGCCGGCATGCCGATCCAGCTTTCCAGGTTGGCACTGGCTTGCTGCACCACGAGCGCCGTCGGCGACAGCGTCAGCATGAAGCCGTGCGGCTGGATGCTGCCGGGCGTGCGGATCGGTTCGTCCGCACAGCGGCTGAGGTCTAGGGTGTCGGTGGGTGCCTGGGTCATTGTCAAACGGGAGGCCTACTGAAGATACAACTCGGTATTGTAACGTCAAATCCGGCAGATCACGCGAAGGGTGGCGCAATTTCCAATATTGATCTTGCGTATACAAGTGGAATGCGGGTCAATTGCGTGGCATCCTATTGCTGAGTATCGGTATGATAGGATATTTGCCGCTCCAGACATAGCAAGGCCCCGGTCATGAATACGCACCACCCGTCCAAGCCGCCGCTGACCGAGGAACAACGGTTCCAGTACCTCATCGCCGGCATCAGCGACTATGCCATCTACATGCTGGACCCCTCTGGCCACATCGCCAGCTGGAACACCGGCGCGCAGCGCTTCAAGGGCTACCAGCCGCACGAGATCCTGCGCGAGCACTTCTCGCGCTTCTACACGCCGGAAGACCGCGAGGACGGCCTGCCGGCGCGCGCGCTGGCGCAGGCCCTGGAGCACGGTAAATACGAGGCCGAAGGCTGGCGCGTGCGCAAGGACGGCACCCGTTTCTGGGCCCACGTCGTCATCGACCCGATCTACGACGAAGAGCGCAACCTGCTGGGCTATGCCAAGATCACCCGCGACGTCACCCAGCGCAAGCTGGCCGAGGACGCACTGCGCGAGAGCGAGCAGCGCTTCCGCCTGCTGGTGCAGGGCGTCACCGACTATGCGATCTACATGCTCTCGCCCGAAGGCCTGGTGACCAACTGGAACGTGGGCGCCGAACGCATCAAGGGTTATAGCCTGGAGGAGATCCTCGGCAGCCACTTCTCGCGCTTCTACACCGATGAAGACCGCGCGGGCGGCATGCCGCAGCGCGCGCTCGGCACCGCCGCGCGCGAGGGCCGCTACGAGGCCGAAGGCTGGCGCCAGCGCAAGGACGGCACGCGCTTCTGGGCCCACGTCATCATCGACGCCATCCATGACGACGACGGCAAGATCCTGGGCTTCGCCAAGATCACACGCGACCTCACCGAGAAGAAGCGCACCGAGGAAGCGCTGGAGCAGGCCCAGCTCGCCCTGTTCCAGTCGCAGAAGATGGAATCGATCGGCCAGCTCACCGGCGGCGTGGCGCACGACTTCAACAACCTGCTGTCAGTGCTGGCCAGCGGCCTCGAGGTGCTGAGCATGAACCGCCAGGGCGGCGGCGACGCCAAGACCCTGGACAGCATGCGCCGCGCGATCGACCGCGGCGCCACGCTCACCCAGCAGCTGCTCGCCTTTGCGCGCCAGCAGCCGCTGCAGCCGGAAACGCGCAGCATCAACCGCCTGATCTCCGGCTTCGAGTCGGTGCTGCGCCGCGCCGGGCATCCCGGCATCGAGTTCGAATTCAACCTCGACCCCCAGGCCGGCAGCGCGGTGGTGGATGCGGCCCGGTTCGAATCGGCCCTGCTCAACCTGGTCGTGAATGCGCGCGACGCCATGCCCGACGGCGGCCGGCTGACGCTCGACACCGCCCAGCTGACGCTGCAGGAAGGCGAGGTGCCGGGGCTGGCGCCGGGACCTTACGTGTGCACCTCGGTGACCGACACCGGCACCGGCATGGCGCCCGAGACGGTGCAGCGCGCCTTCGAACCCTTCTACACCACCAAGGAGACCGGCAAGGGCACGGGCCTGGGCCTGTCGCAGGTGTACGGCTTCATCAAGCAGTCGGGCGGCGAGGTGGTCATCCAGAGCACGCTCGGCGAGGGGACCACGATCGCGATCTACCTGCCGGCCGTGACTTCGCAGGACGGCGAGCTCTCGCGCGGCGGCTCGGAAACGGTCTTGATCGTCGAGGACGAGCCGGACCTGCTGGACGTGGCCTCGGCGCTGTTCATGAGCATGGGCTACGAGGTCACCACCGCGGCCAGCGGCCAGGAAGCCATGAACGTGCTGGCCACCCGCGACGTGGACATCCTGTTCACCGACATCGTCATGCCGAACGGCGTCAACGGCATCGAGCTGGCCGAGTACACCCGCGAGAACTACCCGAGCATCAAGGTGATGCTGGCTTCGGGCTATCCGCAGCCGGCGCTCAAGCTGGATCAGTACCGGCTGGGGGATTTCACCTTCGTGAGCAAGCCGTACCGGCTGTCGGATCTGGCGCGGGGGTTGCGCAGCGTGCATTAAGCGCGTTTTGCAGGTCCGCTTCTTATTTTCACCTTCAGCTGTTGAGTCGTCATCCCGGCGCAGGCCGGGATCCAATTTCCATGAGTAATGACGGCGCTACGCGGATGCGTTCGCGGCACCTTGGCGAAATTGGATTCCGGCCTTCGCCGGAATGACGTGCTAGGGCTGCGGGTTGACCGTGAGATGCAGCGGTGTGTCGGCTACAAATCAAAAATGATGTCACTGATCCGCTCATACAGCGGATTGGCCGACGGCCCCGGATTCGGCCAGTTCAGGATGTCGAAGTGGTCATAGCCCTTGTAGGTGCCGAGGAAGTTCCAGGTCCCCTTGACCGACTTGCCGTCGTAGTTCCGCACCGGATGCCCCGTCGGCGCCCGCATGCTGGCCGTGTTCACCACTCCGTCGTTGGGAAACCACTCGCTGTCGATCGCTACCCGCCCGGCGCCTGTCTGGGTATAGCCTCCCAGGCCGGTCTGGAGCAACGAGGGCACGATCCATTCCCCCGCCATGGCCTTGAAAGCCGCGGTCATGTCGAGCCGCGGGTACTGGTAGAGCGTCGTCTGGACTGGCGCGATCACGCGGTCGGTCTCGTTGCAGCACCAGCTGCCGGCTTCGGTCGCCTGCGTGCCCACCGAGTAGTAATAGATGTGCGGCGAGGTGCGCGCCCACAGGTTGAATTCGCGCGCACCGTCCGGCGACAGCTCCCAGTTCGCCCAGCGGTGCTTGATCAGGTCGCCGAGCGGTGACTGCAGGGGCGGCACCACGTTCAGCACGGCGTCGGCGAAGGTGGTGCCGTTGTGCGGCGTCGAGATGGTCGTCACGCTGCGTATCCAGCCCACCTTGCCGCCCTTGAACAGTTCGTGGCCGCCTTCGTCCTCTGGCGAGCCGGGTTCCAGCAGTTCGATCAGGGCGCGGATGGTCGTGCCGCCCTGGCTGTGGCCGATCAGGTGGACCGGATGGTCCGCGTCCCAGGCCGGGTAGAGCGCGAGCGGGTAAGCCTCCGGGTTGTTCTTCGGGTCGGCGGCCCAGCACTTGCCGGCGGGTTTTTGCTGCTGGCCTGGCAGGCCGTACTTGCGCACGTGCGCGGCGCCGTAGTCGACGCAGCCGCCCTTGATCTGGGCGTACAGGTCGGCCGCGCGGTCCCAGTTGGAGCTGATCGGGCCGACCACGGCCGCGAACACCGTGCGCGGGCCGCGGTAGACCTGCATGTGCGAGGCGATGTCGCCGTAGCCGCCCCAGTAGTTGAAACCGCTGTGTTCGAAGGTGTCCGGGCCGAAGCCGAGGAAGCCGTGGACCAGGATCACGGGGTGGTTGTTCTCGGCGCTGGCGGGCACGCTGGCGCACAGCGCGGCCAGCGCCAGCAGGGCGTGGATGATGCGAAACATGCAAGTCTCCGAAATGACCTCAGGGCCATTGTCGGAGCTGCGAGCGGGGCGCGGTTTGCGCTGGGTCGGACTCTTGGCGGCTGTCAGATTTTACGCACAGAAACAGTGCGTCGCCCGCTTGACAGTAGGGTGGGCAGGGGAAAAGAGTCCAGTGGACTGTTTTCCGCCCACGCGGTGATAGTTTGCAGCCAGATTATCCAGTACGAGAGCGGAGCCGTTAACTATCACCGCGTGGGCAAGGAACTTGCCCACCCTACAAAAACTTAGTTCGTGGCCTTGTTGGAGCCGATCGACGTCGTCGGCGCCGACGCCGTCGGATCCACCGCCGGCTTCGGCACATCGATCACCGAGGCCGTGACCGAGGTCTTCTCCGCCTGGTCGAGGTCACCGGTCCAGACCACGTAGTCGTCGACCGAGTACAGGCGGCACGGCTCCTTGCTCTTGGCGGTGCAGGTGGCCAGTGCGCGGCCGTCCGGGTCTTCGCCTTCCTCGGCCCAGGTCCAGGCGCCGCTCGGCGAGACCGCGAAGGCGCGCGGGGTCATCTTGCTCAGGTATTCCTGGTAGGCGCGGCGGCCGTTCTCGGACAGGAAGGGCACGGCCTCGACATCGTCGACCTGGGCATAGTCGGTACGGGCCGGGCTCGGCGGCGGCGGCACGTCGTGGATCACCTTGGTCGGCATGCCGACCTGGGCCAGGAAGCGCATGGTGTCGTCCAGCCATACCTTTTCGCCGTCGCGGCTGGCCAGCATGCCGTGCGAATCGCGCTTGAAGGCCGGGAACTCGACCAGGCGGCCGCGGCCGCCGGCCTGTTCGAACGCGGCGTGCATGCGCTGCGCCAGCTCGGGGCCGAACAGCGAGTCGTTCTGGCCATACATCCACAGGGTCGGCAGCCTGGTCTTGGCGCCGTATTCGGAGAAGGCGGTCACCAGGGCCGAGCGCCAGGCGCAGCGGTCGCTGTCGTCGCGCAGGCCGCCGGCGAAGTTGATCAGGCCGCGCACGCCCGGCAGCTCCTTGGTGCCGAGGGCGATGGTCGCCAGGCCGCCATAGGACTGGCCGGCGATCACGATGCGGTTGGCGTCGATCCATTTCTGCTGGCGAGCGTAGGCGAGGGTGGCGGCGATGTCTTCCGCCTGGGCGTAGCCGTTGGCGGTCATGTCGCAGCCGAAGTCGCGGTAGCGGCCGGTCGAATTGGCGAAACCCTGGCGCATCGGCACCATCACGGCGTAGCCGCGCTTCACGAAGGCGGAAGCCATGTGATAGAAGCGGTCGCGCGGCTGCAGGTTCGGGCGGCCCGGATCCTTGCCGTGGTTGATGATGATGAGCGGGAAGGGGCCCGGGCCGTTCGGCTGGAACACGGTGGTCTCGAGCATGGCGCGACCCTGCGGGCCGGCAGGCACCTGCTCGATGTGCTCGTTCATGCGGTGATCAAGTTGCAACTCCTGCTGCACGGCGATCCCTGGGGTCAGTGCGGCGGCAGCCAGGGCGGCTGCCAGGATATTGCGGAGCGTGAAGCGTGGAACCATGGTGACTCTGTCTCGACTGCGTACCGGGTGAAACAAACACGGAAGAATTTCCGCATGGCATAAATTGATTCTAGGTACGTAGAAAAGGCAGGGCAATACTCAATCTGGCAATTCCGAGGGTAAATTTTTGTGCCGTGACAAAGTGATCACGTGTTCCTTATCTTTATTGCGCCGATCACGCCGCGGGGCACCGTCCGCCGTGGTTTTTCGTGAACGGTTATCATGCAAACCTGGCAACGAAAGGTAGAGGAATGATCGGATGAGCAAGTACGCGCCGCGCGAGTGGGCGCCCGACGAGAAGCCGATGCTCCCCGGCTCTCCGTCCACGCCCGCCCATCCGACACCGCTGCGTTTCGCCTACCTCTTCGTCGGCATCCTGATCACCATCACGGGCGGCCTCGGCAATGCGCTGGTGGCCGTCAACCTGGTCAACCTGCAGGGCACGCTGGGCGCCTATTCCACCGAGACCGCCTGGCTGCCGGCCGTGTTCGTGATGGCCAATGCGTCCATGAACCTGCTGCTGGTGAAGTTCCGCCAGCAGTTCGGGCTGCGCCTGTTCACCGAATTCTTCCTGGTGCTGTACGCGCTGGTGACCTTCGCCCACCTGTTCGTCAATGACCTCGGCTCGGCCATCGCGGTGCGCGCCGCCCACGGCATGCTGGCGGCGGCGGTGTCGCCGCTCGGCCTGTACTACGTGCTGCAGGCATTCAAGAAGGAGTGGCGCCTGCGCGGCGTGGCGCTGGCGCTCGGCTGCGCCCAGCTGGCGCTGCCGCTGGCCTACATCTTTTCCAACGACCTGCTGCAGATCGCCGAGTGGCGCGGCCTGTACATGTTCGAACTGGGCCTGGCCATCGTCTCGCTCGGCGCGGTGCTGATGCTCAAATTGCCCCCGGGCGACCGCTTCCTGGCCTTCCGCCCGATGGACTTCGTCACCTTCGCGCTGTTCGCGCCCGGCATGGCGCTGCTGTGCGCGGCGGTGAGCTTCGGCCGGGTGCGCTGGTGGTTCGAAGCGCCCTGGATCGGCGTCGCGCTGGCGGTCTCGATCGTCCTGCTGGCGGCGGCGATCTGCGTGGAGCACAACCGCGCCAATCCCTTGCTGAACATCCGCTTCTTCACCAATGCGAACATCCTGCGCCTGGCGCTGTCGATGATCCTGGTGCGCATCGTCCTGTCCGAGCAGAGCGTCGGCGCGGTCGGCTTCCTGCGCCTGGTGGGCCTGGACAACGACCAGCTGCAGACCCTGTTCGCCATCGTGCTGTGCGCGACCATCGCCGGCGTGGTGGTCTCGGCGCTGACCATCAACGTGCAGCACCTGATGGCCCCGCAGGTGATTTCGCTCTTGATCATGGCGCTCGGCGCCTGGCTGGATGCCCATGCCACCAACCAGACCCGCCCGGAACAGATGTACCTGAGCCAGAGCCTGCTCGCTTTCGGCGGGACGCTGTTCCTCGGACCGCTGGTGATCTCCCTGATCGGCACCGTGATCGCCAATCCGGCCAACCTGATCAGCTTCTCGGTGCTGTTCGGCCTGACGCAGAACCTGGGCGGCCTGCTCGGTTCCGCCATCGTCGGCACCTTCCAGGTGCTGCGCGAGAAATACCATTCCTCGATCATCGCCGAGCACCTCAGCAGCCTCGATCCGCTGGTGGCCGGCCGCATCCAGTCCGGCGCCGCCGCCGTCGGCCAGCTGGTGGCCGACCCGGCCGCGCGCACCCGCCAGGGCGTCGCCTCGCTGGCGGCCAGCGCCACGCGCGAAGCCAACATCCTGGCCTACAACGACGTGTTCCTCGTCCTTTCCATCCTGGCCGCCACGGCCGCCGTGTGGATCTTCGTGCACGCGGTCTGGCTGCATTATTTCCCCGCCCCGAAACCCGTGCCGGCAGTGCGGCCGCCCGGGGCGCCGCCGCCACCCGAACCGGTTACCGACTAATCCAGACTGACATGTCCGCACCATCCACGACCCCCGCCAACACACGCTCGCGCCGCATCCTGCTGAGCGCTCTTGCCTTCGCCGCCATCGCCCTGGCCGGCGTGCTGATCGTGCTCTACGCCTGGCAGCTGCCGCCTTTCCGCACCACGCTGCAAAGCACCGAAAACGCGCTGGTACGCGGGCAGGTGACCATCATCAGCCCGCAGCTGAGCGGCTATGTGGTGGAGGTGCTGGTGCAGGACTTCCAGCCGGTGCGCAAGGGCGAACTCCTGATGCGCATCGACGACCGCATCCCGACCCAGCGGCTGGAGCAGGCGCGCGCCGAACTGGCAACCCGCCGCGCCGCGCTCGAGAATTACGCGCAGAGCAATCGCAGCGCGCAGGCGACCATCGCGCAGAACCAGGCGACGCTGGCATCGAGCGAGGCACAGGCGCGCCGCGCAGAGGCCGACCTGCGCCGGGTGGAGGAACTGGCGGCCGACGGTTCGCTGTCGGCGCGCGAGCGCGATGCCGCACGCGCCACCCGCGCCCAGGCGGTGGCCGCGCGCGACCAGGCAAGGGCGGCGCTCGAGATCGCGCGCCAGAACCTGCGTTCGGTGGGCGTGAGCCGCGCTTCCCTGGAGGCCGCGGTGGCGAATGCCGAAGCCGCGGTGCGGCTGGCCGAGATCGACCTGTCCAATACCCACATCCTGGCGCCGCGCGACGGCCAGCTGGGGCAGGTGACGGTGCGCCAGGGCGCGTTCGTCAACGCCGGCGCCCAGCTCACCGCCCTGGTGCCGAACACGCTCTGGATCATCGCCAACATGAAGGAAACGCAAATGGCCAACGTGCGCCTGGGCCAGCCGGTGAGTTTCACGGTCGACGCGCTCAACAACGCCACCCTGCGCGGCCACGTGGAACGGATCTCCCCGGCGACCGGTTCGGAGTTCTCGGTGATCACGCCGGACAATGCGACCGGCAACTTCGTCAAGATCGCGCAGCGCATCCCGGTTCGGATCAGCATCGATCCGAACCAGCCGCTGGCGCAGCGCCTGCGGCCCGGCATGTCGGTGGTGGCGACGATCGACACCGCGCAAGCGAACAAGGAAGCGCGATGAAGAGGGCGGCCTTGCTCGTGGCACCCCTGGTGCTGGCCGGCTGTGCGATGGCGCCACAGCCGGCGCCCGCGCCGACCCTGCAGGTGCCGGTTGCCTGGCGCACGGCGACCGCCGCTGACGCAGCGGTGACGCGCGACTGGTGGAAGCATTTCGGCGACCCGCAACTGGACATGCTGGTGCGGCGCGCCCTCGACAACAACGGCGACCTGCGCATCGCCCGCGCGCGCCTGCAGGAATATGCGGCGCGCGTGCGCATCGCCGGCAGCGCGCAGCAGCCGTCCCTGAACTTCTCGTTTGCGCCGACGCGTGCGCGCGCCATCGGGCCGCTGGGGCAGCCGGTGGAAGTCACTTCTCTTGTAGGGGCGGTACAGGCGGCCTATGAACTCGACCTGTTCGGGCGCCTGGCCAGTACCACGCAAGCGGCGCGCTTCGACGCCCTGTCGCAGGAAGCGGCCCTGGAAGCGGCCGCCCTGTCGGTGGCCGCGAATACCGCTTCCGGCTACCTCAATTTGCTCGGGCTGGATGCGCAACTGGCGTTGGCACGGCAGACACTGGCCTCGCGCGAGCGTTCGTTCGCGCTGGCGCGCCACCAGTTCGAAGTCGGCTACAGCTCGCGCCTGGAGATGTCGCAGGCCGAGGCCGAGCTGCACGCCACCGCCGGCGTGGTGCCGCAGCTGGAACGCGCTATCGCGCAGCAGGAGCAGGCGCTGAACCTGCTGGCGGGCGGCAGCCCCGGGCCGGTGCCACGGGGCGTGCCGCTGCTTGCCCTGCGCATGCCCCTGCCGGCTCCCGGCCTGCCGTCCGAACTGCTGCGGCGCCGGCCCGACATCGCCCAGGCGGAGCGCGCGGTAGTCGCCGCCGACGCTAGCCTGGCGGCGGCGCGCGACCAGCTGCTGCCCTCGATCCGGCTCACCGCATCCGCCGGGCTGGAGGGCGCCAGCGTGGCGCGCCTGCTGCGCTCCCCGGTCGAGCTGTGGAGCATCGGCGGCAGCGTGCTGGCGCCCCTGTTCGATGCGGGCCGCCTGCGTGCCCAGGCCGAGATCGCGGGAACGGTGCGCGACCGCGCCATCTACACCTACGAGAACGTGGTGCGCGGGGCCTTTGCCGAGACCGAGAACGCGCTGGCCGGCATCGACGGCCTGCGGCGCCAGCTGACCGAGGCCGAAGCGCGACGGACGGCGGCGAACGAGGTGCTGCGGGTGGCGCACAACCGCTATGCGAACGGCTATGCGTCCTACCTCGAGGAGCTGGATGCCCAGCGCAATGCCTTCGGCGCCGAGAACAGCGTGCTGCAGCTGCGCGCCAGCCTGCTCGCGGCCCACGTCGACCTGTACCGCGCGCTGGGCGGCGGCTGGAGTCTTATCCAATGAGCGCGCCATGAGCGAGGTATCCGTGAAGCGTGCGCGCTGCGCCACCTGCCTGCGCGCGCAGTCGGCCTGCATCTGCCGCTGGATCACCCGTGTCGAGCCGCGTGCGGCGCTGCTGGTGCTGCAGCATCCGCTCGAAGTGGCAAATGCCAAGAACAGCGCGCGCCTGCTGCACCTGAGCGTGGCCGGAAGCAGGCTGGCGGTGGGTGAGCAATTCGACAGCGCCGAACTGGATGCGCTGCTGCATGCGGATGGCCGCGTGCCGGTGCTGCTGTACCCGGACACCCCGGGCGACGCCAGCCTGCCGGCGCCGCCGCCGTTCGAGGCGATGGCGGCGCAGCGCCTGCGCCTGGTGGTGCTCGACGCCACCTGGCGCAAGAGCCGCAAGATGCTGTATCTGAACCCGGCCCTGCAAGCCTTGCCGCGCCTGGCGTTGCACGACGTCGCCCCCTCGAATTACCGGATCCGCAAGGCGCATGCGCCGCACCAGCTGTCTTCGCTGGAGGCGGCGGCGCTGGCGCTGGCCCAGCTGGAAGGGGACGATGCCGCCTTCCAGCCCTTGTTCGACGCATTCGACGGTTTCGTGGAGCAGCAGGCTGCCTATGTGCCGTCCAGCGCCCCGGACTTGAAATCCGGCTGAGGGAGGCGTACCATACTGTATAAATATACAGTATGGAGCCGACGTGCCCGACCGCACCCAACCCAGCCAGCGCCAGCCCGTGGACGAGCAGCCCATGCTCGGCCCGCGTCCGCTCGCGGCGCGCAAGGGGCGGGGCGCGGTATCGAACCTGCAGGGTCGATACGAAGTCAATGGCCGCGAAGAATTCGACGACGGCTGGGAGCGTGAGGAGGACGAAGCCGCCGGCATCAGGACGGTCGTCTCCGACGAGCACGCCAAGAGCATCCTCTCGCGCAATGCTTCGCCCGACATCCCCTTTAAGGTCTCGCTGAATCCGTATCGCGGCTGCGAGCACGGTTGCATCTATTGCTTTGCGCGGCCCACCCACAGCTACCTCGGCCTGTCGCCGGGGCTCGACTTCGAAAGCCGGCTGTTCGCCAAGGTGAACGCGGCCGAGCTGTTGCGGCGCGAGCTGGCCAAGCCGGGCTACGTGCCCGAGCACATCGCCCTCGGCGTCAACACCGATGCCTACCAGCCCTGCGAGCGCGAGCTGCGGCTGACGCGCCAGGTGCTCGAGGTACTGAGCGAATGCCGGCATCCGGTCGGGCTCATCACCAAGTCCTCGCTCATCGAGCGCGACATCGACCTGATCGCGCCGATGGCGGAAAAGAACCTGGCCTGCGCCGCCATCACCCTCACCACGCTCGATCCGGAAATCGCGCGCACGCTGGAACCGCGCGCGGCAGCGCCGGCACGGCGCCTGCGCACCATCCGCACCCTTGCCGAGGCCGGCATTCCGGTCAGCGTGAGCGTGGCGCCCATCATTCCTTTCGTCACCGAGCCGGAGATCGAGCGCATTCTGGAAGCGGCGCGAGACGCCGGGGCCATCGGCGCGCATTACGTCGTGTTGCGCCTGCCGCACGAGGTCAACCCGCTGTTCCAGGAATGGCTGCAGGCGCATTTCCCGGAGCGGGCGCAGCGCGTCATGAACCGCGTGCGCGACCTGCGTGGCGGCAAGGATTACGACAGCGACTTCGGCAAGCGCATGCACGGGGAGGGCGTGTGGGCGGACCTGATCCGCCAGCGCTTCTCGAAAGCGGTGGACCGGCTGGGGATGGGGGAGTTCCGGGGGCGCTTCGGCAGGCTGGACGGGTCGCAGTTCCGCAAGCCGCTGACCGTGCCGGCGCGCCTATCTCCTGCCGCCGGCAAGGGCGGCAGCGGGAATGCAGCCGGGCAGCTGGACCTGTTCTAGCCGGCCGCCCGATCGAGATCGGCAGGTGGGTTACTGCTTCTTCTGGATCTTGTTGTGCACGTCGTTCACCATCATCAGCGCCGCCGAGCCATAGAGCTTGTGGTACTCGGCCTCCATCAGCCCGCTTGAAATGACCGGGTCGGTAGCCACGTAGCGCTTGGCTTCCTCGATGTCCGGGGTCGCGATCACGAAGATGCCGCGGCGGCCTTCCTTGCCGTCCAGCGGTCCGGCGAACACCAATCTCTTCTCGGCTGCGAGCTTGCCCATGTTGGCGAAGTGTCCCTCGAAGATCTTCGCGCGCTCGGCCTTGTCCTCGATGTTCTTGGGGCCGGTCTTGAGGATCACGAACACATAGGGGCGCATGCCGCGCTCGTCGGCGCCGAGCGACTGGGCCAGCGCGGCATCGTATTGCGGCGTGGGTTCAACGGCCTTGGTTTGCGCCACGGCAGGCTGCATCGCCAGCAGCAGCGAAGCGCACAAGCCCATCAGCATCTTCTTCGACATTCCTGTTCTCCTTGTTATATGGCGCGTGACATCGACGCGCTCCGTATCGTCCAGCGATTCTAGCGGACTTCAGGCCGGGCAGGGCCGGTCTTCAGACCCACAGCCGGTAGATCCAGAAGGACTCGTCCTCGATGTAGCGGTCGGCGAATTCGGTCGGGGGAAAGCCGCAGATCTGCCGGGTGACGCGGCTCAGGTGGGCCTGGTCCGAAAAGCCCTCGTCCAGGGCCAGCGTCGCCCAGTCGAAGGGCTGGCCGGTCTCGTAGCGTTCGCGGGCCGCGAAGAACAGGCCTTCGGTGCGCACCAGCGACTGCCATTCGCGCAGCGAGCGCCCGCTGAAGGACTTGATGCGGCGCTCGACCTGGCGTGCGCTGTGCGTGTCGCGCCATTGATGCGCCTGCCAGGCCAGGCGCTGCACCCAGTGCCGGCCCATCTGGCGCAGCGATAACCGGCTTGTCTCGCCGCCCTGCGCCGCGCGCCTGCGCTTGCCGAGCTGCGCCTCCAGCACGCGCAGCACGGCGGCATCGTCGGGCGCGGCCAGCAGCGCGTCAAAGAAGGGCTGCCAGCCGGCGCCGAGCACCGTGTGCGCCGGCAGGAAGCGGTCCTGGATGGCCGCGAGCTCGATGCCGAACAGGGCGGGGATGGCGTCCGGCTGGAAGCAGGCCATGTAGCCGCGGCCGCCCGTCGGCGACCAAGTGGTCACCGGGCGCGAATGGCTGCCCGAGATCATCATCTGCGCAGCGAAGGGATGCCAGCCCGTGTCCGGGTCCACCAGGCCCATCCCGGACCCGTCGAACCAGGACAGCGTCACGATCGGCGAAGCGGGGAAGTGCGACAAGCGCTGGGCGTCGCTCAGTACGAGGTGGGAGGTGTCGCGGCTGACCAGCGCCATCATTGCGCCCTGCAGCGCCGGCGGCGCCAGGTAGAGGCGGTCGTGGGGCGCCTTACCCCGATTGCATATGCGCGGGCCGCGCGCCAGCCGGTCGGGGCAGGGGAGCAGGCAATCGTGACTATCGGGGGCCATGAGTCAGCAGTATAGGCAGGCGCCCGCGGCCTGTCGATGTCGTTTCCGTTCAAGACCCGGCGGCGAAAGCGGCGAAGAATGCGAGACATGAATACGCCCGACACCTCCCGATGCCCCTTCCATGCGGATGGCACGCCGCCCGCTTCCACCAACCCGGCGCCAGCCCGGCATCCGCCCGGTGCCTGGCCGCCCGGTCCGCCGTCCGGCCTGACCGGCTGGGGCCTGCTGGCGCGGATGGCGCGCGACCTGCCCGGCAGCCTGGCGAGCTGGCGCCAGGCCTATGGCGACGTGGTCCACCTGCGCATGTGGCCGGAGCACGAGATCGTGGTCAGCGACCCGGCGCTGGTGCGCGAGCTGCTGGTGAGTCGCCATGACGCGATCCAGCGCTGGGAGCGCGGAATCGAGATCTTCGCCTACCTGCAGGGCGACAGCGTCCTGATCGCGGAGGGCAGCGCTTGGGCAGCGAAACGCCAGGCGCTGCAGCCGGCGTTTGCGCCGAAGTCGGTCAAGGCCTTCGTTCCGACGATCGCGGCGGCAGCCGAGGCGGCAATGGCAGGCTGGCAGCCGGGCGCAGCGATGCCGATCGAGAGCGCGCTGACCTCGCTGGCGATGGACGTCATCATGCGCATGATGTTCTCGAGCGAGATCGGCCTTGATGCGCGTGCGGTGGAGAGCGCGGTGCAGGAGGCGCTGGTGGCCGCCAATGCCGAGATGTTCTGGTCCGCCAGCGCGCCCGACTGGCTGCCGTGGAAACGCCGCAAGCGCCAGGTGCGCGCCATGCTGACGGAGCTGATCGAGCGCCATGTCCAGGCCCGCCTGGCCTTGCCGGTTGAGACCTGGCCGGAGGACTTGCTGAGCCGCCTGCTTGCGCTGCACCGGCAGGATACGGCGGCCTGGCCGCTATCGGCGGTGCGCGACGAATGCATGACGGCTTTCATCGCCGGACACGAGACCACCGCGGCCAGCCTGAGCTGGTGGGCCTGGTGCATGGCGGCCAATCCGGCGGCGCAGGAAGCGGCGCGGCGCGAGGTCGATGCGGTGCTGCAGGGCGGCGCGCCTGGCGAGGACGCATTGGCGCGGCTGGGCTACCTGGCCCAGACCCTGAACGAGACGATGCGCCTGTACCCGGCCGCGCCGATCCTGATGAGCCGCCGTTCGACGCGCGCCTTCCTGCTTGGCGGCTGGACCATGCCGGCGCGGACCATGTTCATGGTTCCGGTGTTCCTGATGCACCGCGACCCGCGCTGGTTTCCGGAGCCGCAGGCCTTCCGGCCGGAGCGCTTCGGGGCGGATGCGCCGGCGATTCCGCGCGGGGCCTTCATGCCCTTCGGCACCGGGCCGCGGGTGTGCCTGGGGCAGCACCTGGCGCTGGTGGAGATGACGGTGGTGGCGGCGATGCTGCTGCAGCGCTTCGTGCTGGCGAAGGGGGAGGGGATGGCGGAGCCGGAGGCGGTGTTGAATATTTCACTGCGGCCGAAAGCACCCTTGTTGCTCAAGGTGGAGCGCAGGCCGGCCGGTTCGCCATGAGACCTCAGCGCGCCGCCCCGATGAATTCTTTCAGGTGGCGCTCGATCGCGTGCACGTGCTCGTCGTGCTTGCCGAGCTCGCGCAGGGCGCGCGCCAGTTCCAGCAGGTATTCGCTGTTCGGGCCGCTCGGGCCGCGTGCGCTGGCGATCTGGCGCGCGATGTCCTGCTCGCTGGCCGGACCGAGGTAGGCCGCGTTGTCAATGGTGGCGATGTAGACGATGCCCTCGGCGGTGCCGCCGTCCTCGAAGCGCATTTCGGTGGCCAGGCGCAGGTAGCCGTTCTTCTCGCGGTGGTCGAGGTGGGCGAATTCCTCGGGCGTGACCAGGTAGGCCATGCCGTGGCAGGTGGCGCCATCGACCGGCACCAGCGTCACCACGCGGCCTGGCGCGTCTTCGGTGCCGCGGTGGTCGTGCGAGCCCTGCCAGAAGCGGCGGGTCCAGCCGCGAATGCTGGCGGGGCGGCGTTCGATGAACGGGAAGTCGGCCTTGAAGATCAGGGAACCGTAGCCGAACAGCCAGACGCTGTCATGGCTGTCGAAGCGGTCCATCAGGCGGTTGATCTCGATCGTGTTGAGGGACATCGGTGGCAGGAAAAACGGGGATGCACGCTATTGTACGTGCAGCCCGCGTCAAGCGCAGGCCGCGCCCTGGTGCTTCGGCGTGCGAAACGCATACCAGGGGAAGGCGCGCCGCAGCGCGACCACGTCGCCGGCATCCTCGATGTCGTAGCCGGGCAGGTCCGCGGTCAAGGCCTGCCACTCGCTGCGCCGCAGCAGCTCGCGCAGCTTGCTGATGGGCGGCCGGTCCACCGCCTCCTTCAGGCAGACAAAATAATACTGCTCGCGGATGACCGGGACGAAGGCAAGTCCGAACGCGGCGGCTGCGGCCTGGATGCCGAAGCCGGCATCGGCCACGCCTGAGGCGACGCTGGCGGCGACGGCGAGATGGGTCGGTTCGGCATTCTCGAAGCCGTCGACCTCGCCGGGATGGATACCGGCATTGGCCAGCAGCTGCTCGACCGTGACGCGGGTGCCGGAGCCGCTCTGGCGGTTCACGAAGCGCAGGTCCTTGCGGCGCAGGTCTTGCACGCCGTGGATGCCTTTCGGGTTCCCGGCGGCCACCATCAGGCCCTGCTGCCTGCCGACGAACCGGATCAGCTTGTGGCGGCCCGGCTTGAGCATGGACTTGAAGGCCCGGTGCGTCATGCTGCCGGGCGCGTGGTCTTCGCTCACATGGAAGCCCGCCAGCAGGCACTCGGCGCGCGACAGGGCGGCGATGCATTCGAGGCTGCCGCGGTATTGCAGGTCCAGGTACAGCTTGGCGTCGCGCGCCATGAATTCCTTCAGGCGCGGCAGGGCCAGGTCATGGCTGGCGAACATGGGAATCACGTGCGCCTGCGGGTCGAAGGCCAGCGCGAATTCGCGCTCCATCTCGGCGATCAGGTTGTCGACCTGCGGTTGCACGCGCATCCGGGCGCGCCGTTCGGCGAACAGCAGCTTCTCCCCGAAGGGCGACAGGCGGGCGCGCTTGCCGCGTTCCCAGACGATCAGGTCGGCCCGCAGCGCCGTCTCGAAGCGCTTCAGTTCACCCCAGATGTGGCGGTAGGACAGTCCGAGCTGCTCCGCCGCCGCGCCCACCGATCCACACGCATGGATGGCGCCCAGGATGTCGAACAAGGGATTGCCGAGCTGCTGCCCGGAGACTGCCGCATCGTCGAAGGTGTAAGACAGCTTGATGTGCAACATATGCAAACTTGTTCATATTGAAAGTTTTTCAGTATAGCTTAGGATGGCGCATCCACAACTTTCGATGGGGCGACCAAACATGCGCTTCCTGAACAAACAGCTTGCCCTGCTGGGCTTCCTGCTGGCGACGACTGCGCCCGTCCTGGCCCAGCAGGTCATCAAGCTCTCCACCACCACCAGCACCGAGAATTCGGGCCTGCTGCAATACCTGCTGCCCAAGTTCGAGAGCAAGACCAATTCGAAGGTCAACGTGATCTCGGTGGGCACCGGCAAGGCCCTCGAGCTGGCGAAGAACGGCGACGTCGACGTGACCCTGGTCCATGCGCGTGCGGCGGAAGACAAGTTCGTCGCCGAAGGCCATGGCGTCAAGCGCCGCGACGTGATGTACAACGACTTCATCCTGGTCGGTCCTGTAAGCGACCCGGCCGGCATCAAGGGCAGCAAGGACGTGCTCGCGGCGATGAAGAAGATTGCCGCTAGCCAGGTGCGCTTTGTCTCGCGCGGCGACAACTCGGGCACCGACCAGATGGAGAAGGCCTACTGGAAGCAGGCCGGCGCCCAGCCGCAGGGCGCCGCCTATATCTCCGCCGGGCTGGGCATGGGCGAAGTGCTGAACATGGCGGCGGAAATGAACGCGTACACCTTGACCGACCGCGCCACCTATGTCGCCTACAAGGCCAAGACCGGCCTGCAGATCGCGGTCGAGGGCGACCCCAGGATGTTCAACCCCTACGGCATCATCGCGGTGAATCCGGAGCGCCACAAGCACGTCAACTACAAGGGCGCGATGCAGCTGATCGAGTGGATGACTTCACCTGAAGGACAGGGGCTGATCGCCTCGTTCAAGGCGGGCGGCGAGCAGGTCTTCTATCCGTCCGCGAAAGCGGCCAGGTGATGCGCTCCGCGGCTCGTTTTCACGCTGACGAAGCAGGCGCCAGGCTGCCGACGAAACCGTCGAGGAAGTCGATGAAGCTCTCCGCCGCCGGCGACAGCGAGCGCCCCGGGCGCGTATAGAGGAAGAAGCGGCGCGTGAGCACCGGTTCCTCCAGCTGGCGCATGACGAGGCCGTAGAGCGTGGCCAGCGGCGCGGCGTAGGGCATGCATACCGTCACCCCGAGTCCGGCGGCGGCCATCGCCAGCGCGGTCGTCATGAAGGTGACCTCGTTGGCGGGCTTGACCGATGGCGCATGCATCGAGGCGTGCATGTCGTCCAGCAGGCGCTCGGTGAACTGCCCCTGCAGCGAGATCAGCGGGTAGCGCGCGACGTCTTTCCAGGTGACGCGCGCCTGCTGTTCCAGTTCGTGCTCTTGCGGGAACACCAGCGCGAAGGGCATCTCGAACAGCAGCCGCGCGTCGAGCGGCGGCGCGGGTTCGCGTTCCGGGCCGATGCCGATGTCGGCCTCGCCCGACAGCACCCGGTTGACCACGCTCTCCACGCCGGTGTCGCCCAGGCGCACCTCGATGTCGGGGTAGCGGGCGCGATAGGCGGCGATCGCCTCCGGCATCAGGGTGCAGGACAGCAGCTGCGGCGCGGCGATGCGCACGATGCCCTTTTTCAGGCGCGTGTGGTCGGCCACATTGGCCAGGGCGCCGTCGAGGTCGTCGATCATCTGGCTGAACAGCGGGTAGAGTTCCTTGCCGATGTCCGTGAGCAGGGCGCGGCGCGTGCTGCGGTCGACCACCTTGGCGCCCAGGGTCTGCTCGAGCTCCTTGATCAAACCCGAAAGCGCCGATTGCGTGACGTGCATCGCCTGCGCGGCAAGCGTAAAGTTACCCGTCTTGGCCAGGGCCACGAATGCGCGCATCTGGCGCAAGGTCGGATTCATAAGCTTATCTAATAAATCGAGCGAAAAATACTGTTTGAATGATAGTACGTTTTGTTCTCTAATGGCGAAAAGCAAACACCAAGCAAAGGAAACGCCATGAAACTCGCCACCCTCAAGACCGGCGGCCGCGACGGCACGCTGGTCGTCGTCAGCCGCGACCTGGTCACCTGCCAGGCCGTCCCGAAGATCGCCCGCACGCTGCAGTGCGCGCTGGACAACTGGGATGAGGTAGCGCCGCAGCTCAAGAAGGTGTACGAGCGCCTGAACGCCGGCACTGCCGACAAGGCCGAGTCCTTCATCGAGGAAGAATGCCATTCGCCATTGCCGCGCGCCTACCAATGGTGCGACGGTTCGGCCTACATCAATCACGTCGAGCTGGTGCGCAAGGCGCGCGGCGCCGAGCTGCCGGAATCCTTCTACAGCGATCCGCTGATGTACCAGGGCGGCTCGGACTCCTTCGTGGGCCCCTGCGACCCGATCGCCGTGCTGTCGGAAGAGTGGGGCGTCGACCTGGAGGCCGAGGTGGCGGTCATCACCGGCGACGTGCCGATGGGCGCGTCAAGCGAAGAAGCGGCTAGCGCGATCCGGCTGGTGATGCTGGTAAACGACGTCTCGCTGCGCAACCTGATCCCGAACGAGCTGGCCAAGGGCTTCGGCTTCTACCAGTCGAAACCGGCCAGCGCGTTTTCTCCAGTGGCGGTCACGCCGGACGAGCTGGGCGAGGCCTGGCAGGACAGCAAACTGCACCTGCCGCTGCTGGTGACGCTCAACGACAGCCCCTTCGGCCGCCCGAACGCGGGCGAGGACATGACTTTCAGCTTCGCCCAACTGATCGCCCACGCCGCCCGGACGCGCGAGCTGGGCGCGGGCAGCATCGTCGGTTCCGGCACGGTGTCGAACAAGCAGGGCAGCCTGCACGGATCGAGCATCGAGAACGGCGGCGTCGGCTACTGCTGCCTGGCCGAGGTGCGCATGTACGAGACGATCGAGGGGGGCAAGCCGCACACGCCCTTCCTGGCGTATGGTGACACCGTGCGCATCGAGATGGTCGACAAGGACGGCGCCAGCATCTTCGGCGCGATCGACCAGGAAGTATGCCCTTATCACAGGAAAGCCTGAGAGGAGACCCGCATGAAGCTCTACACCTATTTTCGCAGCTCGGCCGCGTACCGGGTGCGCATCGCGCTCAAGCTGAAGGGACTGGACTACGAGGCGGTGCCGGTGCACCTGCTGCGCGAGGGCGGGCAGCACCTGATGGACAACTACCTGACCATCAATCCGAGCGGGCTGGTGCCGGCCCTGCAGGACGACCGCATGACGCTGACGCAGTCGATGGCCATCATCGAGTACCTGGACGAGCTGCACCCGATGGTGCCGCTGCTGCCGAAGGACGCGGTCGGCCGTGCCCGCGTGCGCGAGCTGGCGCAGATCATCGCCTGCGACATCCACCCGGTGAACAACCTGCGCGTGCTGAAGTACCTGGTGAAGCAGCTGGGGCTGTCGGAAGAAGCGAAGACCGACTGGTACCGCCACTGGGTGATCGAGGGCCTGCGCTCGGTGGAAGCGCACCTGGCGCGCAACCTGGGCACGGGGCGCTTCTGCCACGGCGACACCCCGACCATCGCCGACTGCTTCCTGGTGCCGCAGGTGTTCAATGCGCAGCGCTTCGATATCGACGTGGATGCGTATCCCACCGTTGCGCGCATTAATGCGCTGTGTGTGGATTTGCCGGCGTTCAAGGCGGCGCATCCGTCGCAGCAGCCGGATGCGGAATGAGCTGGCTGCGCCCGAGCTGATGTATCCGTAGGGTGGGCGGCTCTACCCGTGCAGGTGACCAGACATATCGCTGGCGCCGCCCACGCGTTCAACCAGCGCTTGACGAGCCGCGCAGGCAGCTTCACCGTGATCTGGACGCGTGGGCGGCATTGACGCAGCGGACCGATCGCGCTGCAGGGTGGAGCCGCCCACCCTACGTACATGTATCAGTGCCGCGTCTCTGACCGATCCGGCTCCGACGGCGACGAGATCTCATCCAGCGCCCCCTCTACCGCCCCGGTCGACTTGGTCGCGATATCCCCTAGCGACACGATCCCCACCAGCTGCTTCGAGTTCTCGTCGATCACCGGCACGCGCCGGATCTGCACGTCGCCCATGGTGTCCATCACCTCGTCGAGGTCCTGGTTGCTGTAGCAGGTGCGCACGTCGGTGCTCATCACGTCGCCCACGAAGGTCTGGTCCGGCGACTGCCCGGCCGCCACCGAGCGCACGGTGATGTCGCGGTCGGTGATCATGCCCACCAGCCGGTCGCCGTCGCAGACGGGAATCGCGCCGACGTTGAGCTCGTCCATCATCTGCGCCGCGCGCTGCACGGTTTCCTGCGGGGAGATCGTTTGCACGTCGGGCGTCATCACTTCACGGATCGTTTGCATGGCTCCTCCTGTTTGAGTGAGTGGAAGGGTGAAAATCATGCCTTGAAATGCCAAAGGCGGACGCTAGATTGACGGTGGGAATGCGCCAAGCCCTGGGCTACAATCCCGCTTCTTTGCGCCTTGCGATTTCGCCATGTCCAACCATCCAATTCCCGCTCCAATCATCGCCGCCCTCGACCGTGCCGACGCCTCCTGGCGACCCATTCTCGAGGCCGGCCTGCAGGCCGTCGCCGCCGCCGACCCGGGCTATTTGCCGGCGCTGGCGGTCGACGACTACCTGCCGACCGGCGGCCGCATCTTTGCCGCCTTTGCCCAGCCGCTGGATCGGGTGAAGCACGTGCTGGTGGGGGAGGGGCCCTACCCGCGCGCCGAGAGCGCCACCGGGGTCTGCTTCATGGATGGCGCCGTCGGCAAGCTGTGGTCGGAGACGGGCCTGTCGAAACCGGTCAACCGCGCCACTTCGCTGCGCAACTTCATGAAGATGCTGCTGGTGGCGAATGGTCAACTCGATGCGGGCGACACCGGCGGCAGCGCGATGGCGCCGGTAGCCCAGGCTGCCCGCACGAACGGCTCCATCCAGACCCTGGCCCAGCTGCAGGACAATTTAATAGAACAGGGCTTCCTGCTGCTGAACGCGGCCCTGGTGTTCCGCAAGCATGTCGCGCCGGCCATCGATGCACGCGCCTGGCAGCCATTCCTGCAAACCGTGCTTGCTGCCTTGGCAAGCCAGCCGCAGCCGCCGACGCTCGTTCTGTGGGGAAAGATCGCCGAGCAGTTGAAAAAGCTGCCGGAAGCGGCGCGCCTGCCGCAGATCCATGCCGAGCACCCCTACAACCTGTCTTTCATCCAGCACCAGGGGATGCAGGCGCTGTTCGGGCCGATGGAATTGCTGCGTTTGCGATAAAGGCCGGGGGAAGGAAAGGCCGATGGAGGTTTTGGGGCCCTCCAAGACAAGCCAGTCAGGATTTGCTATACTTGACTAAATCGATCAACTAATCGGCGTATTCGGCAGGCTCTTCAAGAGATTTGATTGTTGCGCTGCACTGATGGGTTGAAAAGAGGCAATATTTTACACTAACCGGGGTTCCGATGCGTCTGACCACCAAAGGCCGTTTTGCTGTTACCGCGATGATCGACCTCGCCCTGCGCCAGGGCAATGGTCCGGTCACGCTGTCGGGCATCAGCCAGCGCCAGGCCATTTCGCTATCGTACCTGGAACAACTGTTCGGCAAGCTGCGCCGCCACCAGATCGTCGAGTCGATCCGCGGCCCCGGCGGCGGCTACAGCCTGGCCCGCCCAGCGGACAAGGTGACGGTGGCCGACATCATCATCGCGGTCGACGAGCCGCTCGATGCCACCCAGTGCGGCGGCAAAGAAAATTGTCACGGCGCCGACGCTGCTTCCGGCACCCGTTGCATGACCCATGAACTGTGGACCACGCTGAACGCCAAGATGGTCGACTACCTCGATTCGGTCTCGCTGCAAGACCTGGTCGACCAGCAGAAGCAGAAAGAACAAAACGTCGTGGTGGTGCACCGCACCGCTGCCACCGCTGCACAAAACATTGAAACCGGAGTGAACTGATGAACGCGCCTTTGGACAAAAAAACCGAGCAGAGCTTCGTGACTGCGCCGCATTTCCCGATCTACATGGATTACTCGGCGACCACTCCGATCGATCCGCGCGTGGCCGACAAGATGATTCCCTACCTGCGCGAGCAGTTCGGCAACCCCGCATCGCGCAGCCACATGTACGGCTGGAGCGCCGAAGCGGCGGTCGAGGAGGCACGCGCCAACGTGGCGGCCCTGGTCGGCGTCGACCCGCGCGAGATCATCTGGACCTCGGGCGCGACCGAATCGAACAACCTGGCCCTGAAGGGTGCCGCCCACTTCTACAAGACCAAGGGCAAGCACATCATCACGGTCAAGACCGAGCACAAGGCGGTGCTGGACACCGTGCGCGAACTGGAGCGCCAGGGCTTCGAGGCGACCTATCTCGAGCCGCAAGATAATGGCCTGATCACCGTCGCCCAGCTGGAAGCGGCGATCCGTCCGGACACCATCCTGGTTTCGGTCATGCTGGTCAATAACGAGATCGGCGTCATTCAACCGATCGACGAGATCGGCGAACTGTGCCGCTCGAAGGGCATCATCTTCCACTGCGACGCCGCGCAGGCGACGGGCAAGGTCGAGATCGACCTGAACAAGACCAAGTGCGACCTGATGACCTTCACCGCGCACAAGACCTACGGCCCGAAGGGCGTCGGCGCCCTGTACGTGCGCCGCAAGCCGCGCGTGCGCCTGGAAGCGCAGATGCACGGCGGCGGCCACGAGCGCGGTCTGCGTTCGGGCACGCTGCCGACCCACCAGATCGTGGGCATGGGCGAAGCCTTCCGCCTCGCCAAGGAAGAGATGGCGTCGGAACTCGCGCGCGTGAAGGCGCTGCGCGATCGCCTGGCCAAGGGCCTGCTGGAGATCGAAGAGGTCTACATCAACGGCGACATGGACCACCGCGTGCCGCACAACCTGAACGTCTCGTTCAACTACGTCGAGGGCGAGTCGCTGATCATGGCGATCAAGGACATCGCCGTGTCCTCGGGTTCGGCCTGCACCTCGGCCTCGCTGGAACCGTCCTACGTGCTGCGCGCACTGGGCCGCAGCGACGAACTGGCGCACAGCTCGATCCGCTTCACCATCGGCCGCTTCACGACCGAGGAAGACATCGACTTCGCAGTGAATCTGCTGAAGTCGAAGGTCGGCAAACTGCGCGAACTGTCGCCGCTGTGGGACATGTTCAAGGAAGGGATCGATTTGAATTCGATCCAATGGGCAGCCCATTAATCATTACGGAATTCTAGGAGCACTACCATGGCATATTCGGACAAAGTACTGGACCACTACGAAAACCCGCGCAACGTCGGCGCCTTCGACAAGGGCGACGATGCGATCGGCACCGGCATGGTCGGCGCGCCGGCCTGCGGCGACGTGATGAAGCTGCAGATCAAGGTCAACGAGCAGGGCCTGATCGAGGACGCGAAGTTCAAGACCTACGGCTGCGGTTCGGCCATCGCCTCGAGCTCGCTCGTGACCGAATGGGTCAAGGGCAAGTCGCTGGACGAAGCGCTGGCGATCAAGAACACCCAGATCGCCGAAGAACTGGCGCTGCCGCCGGTGAAGATCCACTGCTCGATCCTGGCGGAAGACGCGATCAAGGCCGCCGTGGCCGACTACAAGAGCAAGCACGCCGAGAAGGCGTAAGCAGTTAGTAACTGAGTTAGACAGACTGGAGCAAGCGTTATGGCAATCACCCTGACTGAAAAAGCCGCGAAGCACGTCAACCGTTACCTCGAGCGCCGGGGCAAGGGCATCGGCTTGCGCTTCGGTGTGCGCAC
>JAEAMF010000411.1_pt1 | contig 55550 bp, 43 predicted proteins | sample 8958721 | NCBI WGS metagenome assembly JAEAMF01 (sample SAMN16933255, study PRJNA681124) | bioreactor sludge metagenome | isolation source: anaerobic bioreactor treating anionic surfactant - SDBS | place: India: Bengaluru | collected 2019-02-28
ACAAATCCCGGCCAACCGATCCACAGGGTCTCGTACTCGTCATGCAACGAGAGAAGCCCGCTCACCAATCCCCCGCTGCTGGGCGTCACTTCAGGAATTCCCTCACGATACCGGATCGTCACCGGGAGCCGGTTGGAAACGATCAAGATTCTTTTTTTATGGAGGACATTCATGCCTGTCTTCCCTTCCGGGACCAAGGGATCCGATAGGAGTCATGGTTTTCCGCGCTCTGTTCATCGGTTGGAGCAGATCCATACTGGAAAGCATGTCCGTATTTCCGTCCCTTCAATAAACGACCATCGGTTGAGGAGGGGTTGGCTAATCCTGATCTATGTGGATTCCCGAACCGGCTTTCGCTGCGCATCGCAAACCTCCATATTCGAGAAGTAGGAATCCATCCGGTCCCGGAGCACACGGAAAGCCGCCAGCTCTTTGCGGGGGATGGGCCAGCCCTCGGGAATTTTTATCTTCAGAGGATTAACGCATCTATCACGGATCCTGAGTTCATAGTGGAGATGGGGCCCCGTGGCAAGACCGGTTGACCCGACATGGCCGATCACCTGCCCCTGCACCACGCGCCTTCCTTTTTTGATCCCCCTGGTAATTTTCGATAAATGGCCGTAGCAGGTTTTCCAGCCATTGGGATGCCTGATGATAACCATTTTTCCGTAGGAGCCTTTTCTGCCGGCAAACAGGACCGTTCCATCGCCGACACTGGAAACAGGGGTCCCGTGTGCTGCAGCGTAATCGATGCCATGATGGGGCCTTCTGATTTTGAGAATGGGATGAAAACGATCTTTGGAGAAACCGGAACTGATTCGCCTGAAATTGAGAGGCGTTTTAAGCAAGGCCTTTCGCAGTGCTTTTCCGTCCTCGTCGTAATAATCGGATTTGCCGTTATGATTGAAGCGGTAAGCCTTGAAGATTTCGCCGTTGTTTATAAAATCGGCGGCAACAATATTACCATACCTTATGAATGTCTCGCCGTGAAATAAACCTTCGACGATCATACGATAGGAATCGTTCTTGCGCAGATCCGCCGTAAAATCGATTTGACAGGCGAAGACATCCGTAAGCTGCAATGCGCAGATCCGCCGTAAAATCGATTTGACAGGCGAAGACATCCGTAAGCTGCAAGGCCAGCAGCAGATGTTCGCGGTCCGGACCGATGGAGGAGATCAGGTTGTCCTTGATGGTTCCCGACACGGTCAAAAGCTTTTTTTGATAGGAGATATCGACCTTTTCCGCATGAAAACCCATTGCGATTTTCTGGATTTTCAGAAGAGAATCCTGGCTGATCCGGTAGACGAAAGAATGGACCCGATTCTGACCGTCGACGTTCACCGTGTAAGACCGTCCGGGATGCACTGTGCGCAGCGGGTGAACCTTGGCTGCCACTTCCCGCATCGCGAAAAGCTCCTGGATGTCGAGGCCGTGCTTGGCGAAAATGGTTAGGAAAGTCTCCCCTTTCAGGACCTTGTCCTGAATGGCCCGGAGCTCCGGCATGACCGGGGAAGCGTTTTGTTCGGTATCGCCCTGAAACGACGGAATGATTTTAAGGCCCAGACACGTTACGACCAAAACCGCCAGGGCCAATAGCAGCGCTCTTCTTCTTTTCAAACGTCAAAACCTCATCAACGAATCCCTACGGGAATAGGGAATGTTTCCATCTCAATTTCTTTCTGTGGATCCTGCCCTTGTCGCAGCCGATCGGGCGCAAGCCCTCAGTACTTGGCTCTGATACGCTTGAGGGTATCGAGGTATTCCCCTTTGCTGGACAGGTTTGCCGCGTCTTTCAGATCCCTCATCAGAACGTCAAGCGGCGGCCGGATATCGAGCCCAAGATGGTTGAGCCTGCGCCGGTTGGCCTGATCCAGAATGAGGATGCAGTAATACTGGGTCAGCATCCTCACCCGGGAATCCCGCCGTATGAGGTAGGAACTTCCGCCCAGCGTATTGAGAAAGAATACGGCATAGGGGTAGACAGCCTTCAGGGATACCTGCAGCGCAGGGCCGTCCGGCCTGCACCTCTCCTCCAAGTCCATGGCCTGATAGAGAATCGCGAAGGAGGACTCCGCTATGTCCGTTTCCTTTCGGAGGATGTCCCGCAACAGCAGGACATCCTTCTTTCCCAGCACCCGGTAGAAGTGTGACTTGTTCTGGAGAACCCGCAGGATATCGTCCGTTTCCTGTTGCACGGAGGGCGGTTTCTCCATCAAACGGACCAGAAGGCTCTTGAAGTGTTCGAAACTCCCTCCCTTGAGCCGGAGGGATGCGATGTAATCCTGCCGGTCCAGGTAGGCGAAAAGCGCTTGAAGCTTTTTCCGATTCTCCTTGCAAACGTCTTCCGCCGCCGGCATGCGATCCGCCGCCGGTGGTTGTACCCCGGGTACGACCGTGGAAACGGGACCGAGGATATCGGCTGTTTTTTCCGCCGGTCTCGTACCGCCTCTGTCCCGGCCCCAATAGAGGTATGCCGCCAGTCCCAGAACGATGATCAGCACGACGACCAGAATCTTTTTGATGGGTGCCCTCGGTTTGGTGTCCATCCTGTTACCCCCCATGGATGACCATTGATGGTCTTGTGCTGCAAATGGTTTCTCTGTTTTTGCTGTGCTTTCCCTGTTCCGTCGGCCGGCTCGACTCCGGTGAAAGAATGAGTTGCGGTGAAATTTCCTGTACCCCGAGGATATGAACCAGTTCGTCCAAGCTTACGGATATACCCCTCAGCTTCGTGAGCGACAGAACCTCCAATTTGGTCACCAATAAATGCTGCGCAACATTCGGTGCTTTGGCCAATATCTCTTTGCCGGCATCCGTCAGTTCTATTTTCACAACTCGCCTGTCTTTGTTGGTGCGTATCCTTTGGATGAGACCCTGCAATTCAAGGCGGTTCAGTATTCCAACCACCGTAGCAGGCTGAATGTACATTTTGGCGGCCAGATCGGATACCCTGACCGAAGAGAGTTCCCCGATCAGCTTGATGGCCCATAACTGAGGCCCGGTCAGACCGGTTTCGCGTTTTGACTTTTTTGAATGTTCATGGATGACCTGAAATACTCTCCGGATATCATTAATAATTTGTGTAATCACCGCTGTTTTTCTTTCCATAGAAATCCCTCGGCTGCCGAATATATTTGCTTCTTAACATATGTAATGTTATGAGGCAAACCATTTATGTTCATATGATTTGGTCACGAATGATTTGGCAACTATGTTTCAATGGGTCTCCATTTACGAAAACCGATCATACATGGACACCCACAAGCTATGGAGGAAAGAAAAGGGAGGAAGGTGCCGATAAAATATTTCAGATATGGCGGCACCCATGATAGGGATACAATTAAGAAGCCGTCTTGGCCGGGGTATTCCAACCAATGTGCTATTTCATCATGGCCGGTTGCCGGTAAGCGGATAGAGAAGGGGAGAAGACGGAAGGTCGATGAAAAAAAGTCTGGTTGAAGAGTCTGTTCTTTTTATCAGCGTCTTGAAATGGGTCGTTCTGGCAACGGGTGTCGGAGTGGCTGTCGGTCTGTCCACGACGTTCTTTCTGAAGATTTTGGACTTCGGCATTTCCCGCATCCAGGTTTTCCCGTATTTTTTTCTGTTGCTGCCCGCAGGTCTGTTGATCAGCGTCCTTGCCGTCAGATATTTTTCGATCGATGCCAAGGGATATGGAACGGAAAAAGTGATCGAAGCCGTGCACAAGCACTCGGGGAAAATGTCTGCCGTCGTCGCTCCGGTAAAATTATTCGCCACGGTGGTCACCGCAGCAACGGGGGGATCCGTCGGACAGGTCGGCCCGTGCGCTCAGATCGGTGGGGCATTGTCATCTCTCTTTGCGGATATCTTGAAATTCGATGCCAATGATCGAAAGAAACTGGTGATCTGCGGGATCAGTGCCGGCTTTGCCTCCGTTCTGGGAGCTCCGATTGCCGGCGCCATCTTCGGGGTCGAGGTTCTCTTCATTGGAAGCATTCTTTATGAAGTGCTTCTCCCTTCTTTCATATCGGGGATGATCGGTTATCGGATATCCTCCTATTTCGGGATCAACTATTTTCAATATTATCAGGATTTCATCCCGGCTTTTTCGGAAGCGTTTTTTTTGAAGGTGGTTCTCTCGGGCATATTTTTTGGGATTTGCGCCGCCCTTTTGATCGGGATCCTCAAAGGCATCCATAAATTGGCGGACCGGATCCATCTGTGGATGCCGCTGAAGGCGCTGGCGGGCGGCGCCATTCTTGTGGGATTGACGTTTCTGACATCGACGAACTATCTGGGCCTGGGGCTTGATACCATCAAGATTGCAATCAGCGGGGCCAAAATCGTCCCCCATGCATTTCTCATGAAGGCGCTCTTTACGGGCATCACCTTCGGTTTCGGAGGCAGCGGAGGGATCGTTACCCCCATACTCTTCATGGGTGCCGTCGCCGGAAGTGTCTTCGGCGACTTTCTGGAATTGAATCGGGGAACCTTCGCAGCCATCGGCATGGTCAGCGTATTGGCGGGCGCCGCCAACACGCCGATTGCCGCCAGCATCCTGGCCATGGAACTCTTCGGTCTGGAAATTGCGCCTTATGCCGCGGTTGCCTGCGTCGTCAGCTTCTTAATGACGGGCCACCGCAGTGTCTTCCCGACGCAGATTATTGGGTTGCACAAGTCGTCGTCCGTCCATGTGGAGCTGGGCAATGAAGTGGAAACGGTGGAAACTTATTACGAACCGAGGGAAAAAAGCTTCATAGGCATCTGTCTGCGACTTTACCATAAGATCAGAACCCCTAAACGCGACGGTTGAAGATTTGGACGTCGGGACTTACGGGCGGTGAAGGGATGCATTTGCAACATCGCCGAGGGCCTGGTTGAAGTCATACCCGGGGTAGGGGATGCGACCGTGGTAGTAACTGGAGAGCGTTTCCAGAAAACTTTCGGCGATCCGATTCATTTCGGATAGCGTGATGTCGCATTCCAGGAATTGTCCCTCTTGCGTCGTATCCGTTACGATCTTTCGAATCAGTTCACGCAGTTTTTCCTCGGAATGGTCGCTGAGTGTCCGCGCGGCGGCTTCGATTCCGTCGGCCAGCATCAGGATGGCCGCGGCTTTCGTTTGCGGCTTGGGGCCGCCATAACGGTATAATTCTTCCTGAACTTCTCCCCTTGACGCTGTAGCCTCCTCCTTGGCTTTCTCGTAAAAGAATCGCATCAACTTGGTTCCATGATGCTGGGGAATCAGATCGATGATCGAGTGCGGGAGATGTTCCTTTCGAGCGGCTGAAATGCCATACGTGATATGGTTCTTTAAGATTTGCACGCTTTCCCGAGAACGGATCCCGTCATGCGGGTTCCCTTTTTTTTGGTTTTCCACGAAATATTCGGGCTGAAGAGCCTTTCCGATGTCGTGGTACAAGGCGGCAATTCTCAAAAAAAGCGGGTTCATGCCGACTGCCTTGGCGGCCCCTTCGCAGAGGGTGCCGACGGCGACGCTGTGATTGTATGTCCCCGGAGCCTTCACGATCAGCTCCCGGATGAGCTTGAGATTCAGATTTCCGAGTTCCGAAAGCCGAATATCCGTCGCCACCATAAAGAGACGTTCACACAGCGGGAGCGTGAATACCAGGAATACGGCATTGAGAAGCCCCGACAAAAAGGCCAGGGCAGCCCCGAAACTGCCGTTTGTCCAATCCAGAGACGCCTGTCCGATCGTCTGAAGAATCAGAAACAGGACGGTCGCGGAAAGGCCGAGTTTGCATCCGGTCCCGATGAGCCCGATTCGCTGTGTCGTTTTCTGCAGGAAAACGATTCCCGCCAGATTGGTGAGCAGGATGTAAAAAAAACCGTATAGGTCGGCTCCCACCGCCTGTGCGGCCAGGACGGACAGGAAGATGACAAAAATCTGGGCGCATCTCTGGCCCGCCAGAAGGCTGACCAGCATGGAACCGTAGGCGAAGGGCAGCAGGTAAAAGAAAAAATTTTTATCGTTGAACGGCAAGGCCGAGAAACTCCGGCTGACGGATTCGCAGACGAACCATGAGATCTTCAGCAGCAGCAGATTCACGGTCAGGGTCAGGAGCAAAAACCAGACAAGTCCGGGATAGCTCCATTGGCTCAAGGTGACGAAACGCGCGAAATAGAGGAGGAGCGCCAGCAGAATGCCGGTCAGAATGGCCATTCCGGCGGTTTGTCTGCCCGAGTAACCGGTGTCGGCGAGTTGACGAATGGCTTCGATCTGAACCAGATGGTCCGCTCCGACCTCGTCGCCCTGGCGGAGAACGACCTTCCCTTTTTTGAGCTTTCGAAGGACGTGATCGACATTTCGTGCATCTTCTTCCTGCCGGATCTTCGTCAGTGATTCGTCAAACGTCAGATTCGGAATCATCAGGCTCTCCAGGATGCGGCGCACATGCCGGCGGGCATCGGCGGAAAGGCCGGAATTCTGGCCGATTTGCCGATAGACCCTCTCCCTGACCTGGACCAGGGTCGACAAAACACTGACCGGGACGATTTCCAGCTTGCCCGTGACGATGTTCGCCCTGTGAACATACTCTTTTCCCTTCGCGAAGCTCATGTCGTCGGGAATGAACGAGGAGGAGTATGCATCCTTCAACAGAAGGCCGATCCGCTCCTCGAGGCTTGAATTGAAATTTTCCCTCACCAGATAATCGAGCAGATCCTCCGCGGGCGGTTTTATGCCGATATCTTGCACGGCCGACAGGAGATCCGCCCTGGCAGAGGCCGGGAGCTTACGAAACGAAGGCTTGCGGGTTCGTGCGGATGCTTTTTTTTTGTCCGTTGAGTCCGTGCTCAGCAGGGTTCGGGATTTTCCGAATGCCGTTTTCAGTCCGGATATCTGGTCATCCGGCAAAGAAGGATTGAACCGATAAACGGGGAAGGTTTTGGCCTTTGCCGCCGCACGGCGCGCCTCGGTCGCGGCTTCGTCCTCGATCAGCATATCCGTCGGGATGATGATGTCCGCACGGGCGATGTCGCCGGTCTGATATGCGGGAACACTGAAACGGCTTTGGCGGGTCAGCAGAATGCTGAAGAGCAAGGCAAGGAGCACCAGCGAACCCGCCAGCATGACCCTCTGCCATTTGCCGAGGAGACCGGTTTCCCTCGTTGGCTTTTCGGGTACGGAGGAAGGTTTTCGCCATTCAAAGAATTTCATGATGTTCCACAGCCCCGTTTCCGTTCCGGGTTACCGGTTATCCTTCTCCACCGCTTCCTTCAGCTTTTCTGAAAAGTCCCCGATGGCCGCCTCAACCCGGACCCAGGCCGGCATCATCGGAATGCCGATCGGATCCGTGACAAATTCGTCGATGGCCAGCTTCATCGCACCGGCGAAAGCGTCCACCGCATCGATCTCCTCATGACGGTCGTAAGTCAGGCCGTTGAGCATGGCCAGGGCGTGGTATTTTTCGATCGCGATGCGGGACTCCTGGGTATACGTCGTCACCAGGGTGCGGAAAAAGGCGTCGCTCATCACCAGGCCATCCTGGCTCAGCACCCTGAACAGCGCCTTTCCGATTTCGGTGGCCATGCGGATCAAACCCTCCGTAGGCTTTCCCTTCCGCAGATTCTGGTGCTTGTGTTCGTAGGTTTCGATGATTTCGACCTGGCAGATCCGGTTTACCGAGGTCTTCTGATAGACCTCGCTGAGCATGGACACCTCCAGTCCCCAGGTCGGCGATATGCGGATGCCCCTGGCCAGGCTGGAGTCGAAAGAAAATTCACCGGAAAGGGCATACCGGAAATTGTCGAGGTATTCGATGAAGGCGTTGTACCCGAGGATCCTTTTGAGGCTGCGGATCAGAGGGGTGTAATAGAGCCGGGTCACACGGCCATAGAGCTTATCGGTGACCCTGGCGTAGTATCCCTTGCTGAATTCGAAGCTGAGCGCCGGGTGAACGACCGGATAGATCAACCGGGATAAGATGTCCCGCTTATAGTTCACGATGTCGCAGTCGTGCAGCGCGATCGCATAGACATCCTGATCCGACAGGATGTATCCCAGAGACATCCAGACAGATAACCCTTTCCCGGGGTTTTGCATGTCGAATTCGGCGGCCGCCAGCTCTTTCCGGAGCGCCTTCATCCGCGGCCCGTCATGCCAGACCACACGGACGTCCGACGGCAGGATCGACATGATCTTCCGAATCCGGCCGAACCGGCCCGCATCCGCCCGATCCAGGGAAAGGACGATCCGGTCGAGATAATCCACCCCCTTGAGTTCGTCGATGATCCTGTGCATCGCCGGGCCATCGAATTCCGTCACGAGGGCAGGTAGCATCAGGACCATTTTTCGTTTTCGCGAAATCGCCTTGAGGTCCTTCTCGATCTCTTCGATCGGTCTTTCCTTCAGCTTCTACAGGGTTGTGATGACCCCGTTTTGGCAGAAATCGGCCATCCCTGTGCCTCCTTTCCTATCCAAGATTCAAGAGAATCATTCGGTTATGCTTGGCCGGATCGTGCCTCCCCGGCCGGGGGGAAAATCCCGTGTTGTATCGAACGGGATTCGCTGGGCCATGGACCTTCGGTATCAAGGCGCTTCCGTTTGGAAGTTGCATGAACGTGAATATGGGGGGTCATCATAGCGGCCGTGTTCCCCATTGTCAAATAAAACAGGACGTCATGAGTTTCCCGCTTGACATGGGGTTTCCTTCAGAATAGCGTTTCATCATGCGGGGACTGAGGTGCGGGGCATAAAAGAAAAAGAGGTTGCAGCGATGATCACCCGAAGAGCGTCGGATATTCGTCCTTTCCTTGTCATGGAAGTTCTGGAAGCCGCCCAGGGAATGGAGCGCAATGGCCAAGATATCGTTCATCTCGAAGTCGGAGAACCCGATTTTGATACACCGGAGTGCATTAAGGCGGCCGGATTCAGAGCCCTGCGGGAAGGCAAAACCCACTATACCCACAGTCTGGGATTGCCGGAGCTCAGAGAGGCGATCTGCGATCACTACCGGCAGCGTTACGGTGTCGTCGTTTGCCCGGAACAGATCATCGTCACCTCCGGCACCTCGCCTGCAATGATGATCCTTTTCTCGACGATTCTCGAACGGGACGATGAGGTGATCATCTCCGATCCCCACTACGCCTGTTATCCCAATTTCATTCGCTTCTTCGGGGGGAGCCCGGTGTGCGTCCCCGTCTTTGAGGAGGAGGGTTTCCAGTACACCCCGGCCGCGATCCGGGAAAGGATCCGACCGCGCACCAAGGCCATTCTGATCAACTCTCCTTCCAATCCGACGGGAAATCTGTTGAGCCCGGAGAGGATGGAGGAGATCGCCTCGTTCGGCGTGCCGATCATTTCCGATGAAATCTATCACGGGCTGGTCTATGGGGAAAGGGAGCACAGTATCCTGGAATTCACCGACAACGCCTTCGTGCTGAACGGCTTCTCGAAGGCCTATGCGATGACGGGTTGGCGCCTGGGCTACCTCATCGCGCCGCGTACGCTGATTCGGCCGATGCAGAAGATCCAGCAGAATCTCTTCATCTCGGCCAACGCGTTCGTCCAATGGGCCGGCGTCGCAGCCCTCCGGGAAGCGGAACCGGACATGCTCAGGATGAGGGAACTCTACGACGAGAGACGAAAATTCATAATCCGTCGTCTTCGGGAACTGGGGATGGGCATCCGGGTCGAACCGACGGGTGCTTTCTATGTCCTCGGAAATGTGAAAACCTTCACCCGGGACTCCTATCAATTTGCATTCGACATCCTCAAGCGGGCCCGGGTCGGTGTCACGCCGGGCATCGATTTCGGTGCGAACTGCGAAGGGTATCTTCGCTTCTCCTATGCCAATTCCCTTGAAAACATCCGGGAAGGGATGAACCGCTTGGAGGTTTACCTGAGGGAAGTTCAGTGAATCCAAAAACGGATGAAACGCCATGCGCCTCTGGACACTGCATCCGAAATATCTGGATCGGGCGGGCCTGGTAGCCCTGTGGCGCGAGGCGCTGCTGGCACAGGCCGTCCTCCGCGGGGCAACCCGCGGATACCGGCGTCACCCGCAACTGATCCGCTTCCAAAACCACGAAGAGCCCCAGGCGGCAATCACCGTCTATCTCACAGAAATCTTTCATGAAGCGTCAAGACGCGGCTACCGCTTCAATTCGGCAAAGGCCGGCCCCTGCCGTAATGTCCCGGCGATCCATGTCACGCGGGGTCAGCTTCTTTACGAGCGGCGGCATCTCCTCGCAAAGCTTGCTCTGCGGGATGTCAAAGCGCACCTTGCCCTGTGCAAAACCGATGAACCGGATCCCCATCCGCTTTTCAGGATTTGCGAGGGAGGGGTGGAGTCGTGGGAAAAGATTGGAGGCCGGGTGTTCGTATTTCAAGACCCGGCCTCCAAAGGGGAGATTCAATAATTTTCGGCAAGCACCTCATAGTAGGACTGGGGATGCTTGCAGGCCGGGCATTCCTTCGGGGCTTTGGTTCCTTCGTAGATGTACCCGCAATTGATGCAGTGCCACTTCACCGATTTTTTCTTGTTGAAGACCTGCTTCTTTGCAACATTTGCGATCAGTTTCCGGTAACGCGCCTCATGGAATTTCTCCACTTTGGCGATCTGTTCGAAGGAACGGGCAATTTCGGGGAAACCTTCCGCCTTGGCGTCCTTTGCGAAGTTCGCATATAGCGTCGTCCATTCCATATTCTCGCCGGCAGCGGCCGCTTCAAGATTGTCCTTGGTCTTGCCGATCACACCCGCGGGATAACCCGCCGTGATCTCGACCTCCCCCCCTCTGAGGTGTTTGAAGAATACCTTGGCGTGTTCCTTCTCGTTTTCCGCCGTTTCGGCGAAGATGCGTGAAATCTGTTCGTAACCTTCCTTCTTGGCGGCGCTGGCGAAATAGGTGTAGCGGTTCCTCGCCTGAGACTCCCCGGCGAAAGATGCCAGCAGATTCTTCTCCGTTTGTGATCCCTTGAATGCCTTTGCCATGTTCTGTCCACCTCCTCGATCTATGATTGGATTTCCACTGGTTGTAACAATGGTCTGCGTTCCGCCAATTTCCGCAACCGGCTTCAAACGGGTAAACGCATATGGAGCTTTATACAGAAAAACAGGAAAGGATTGCAAGGTTTCTTATCCGCAACGATGAACCTTCCGCTGGAAAAATTCATGGAATCGTGTAATCTGCCGTGCGCCAGGATATCAGTACGAAGCCGGCAGCCGAATCGAACAAGCGCCTATGCGCCGTCGGAGATCTCCTCATCGGGTGATTTTCCTAACATGGATTCCGGCCAAGGGAAATCATGACAACACGAAACCATGCTACGGGTGAGAAATTTGTGAAAGACGGAAGAAAGTACGTGGGCGCGCATGTAAGCGCGGCGGGCGGTGTCGACCAGGCGCCCCGGAATGCCGCATCGATCGGCGCGCGGGCCTTCGCGCTTTTTACCCGGAATCAGCGGCAGTGGAAAGCAAAGCCCCTCTCTCTCGAGGAGATCGCAGCCTTTCGGACGAACTGCCGACAGGAGGGGTACGGCCCGGTGCAGATCCTCGCACATGACAGCTACCTGATCAACCTCGGTCACCCCGAACCGGAGTCTCTGCTGAAATCCCGCGAGGCCTTCCTCACGGAGATGCGCCGCTGCGAGGCGCTCGGCATCGCCCTGCTCAACTTCCATCCCGGCAGCCATCTGAGGAGTTCTTCCGAAGAGGAATGTCTTGCCCGGATTGCCGAATCAATCGACAGGGCCCTTTCCGAAACGAACGGGGTAACCGCCGTCATCGAAAATACGGCGGGACAGGGAAGCAACCTCGGGTTCCGTTTCGAACAGATTGCCCGGATCATCGAGGGGATCGACGATCAAAGCCGGGTCGGGGTTTGCCTGGACACCGCCCACGCCTTTGCCGCCGGGTATGACCTCAGGACGCCCGAATCCTTCGCAGTCACGCTGGAGGAATTCGACCGGATCATCGGCTTTCAATATCTCCGGGGCGCGCATCTGAACGATTCCAAGGCGGCGCTCGGGAGCCGCGTGGACCGGCATGCGCCTCTCGGGAAGGGAAATCTGGGCCTCGAAACGTTTCGCCTGATCATGAACGATGGTCGTTTCGACGGTATTCCGCTGATCCTGGAGACCCCGGAAAGCGACCGGTGGGCCGAGGAGATCCGGCTCTTGTACGATCTGAAAAGAAAAGGCAGGGAAAAATCCTCTGAACGTCGTCGGGGTTTGAGTGGGCAGATCACCCCGGAATCCCCGACGTGACCATGCTTTTCCGATACATCTCGATAATCGTTCGGTCCGCCTCGACCCAGTCGAGGGTGGGCAATTCCTTCGGGCTGAGCCAGACGGCGGCATGGTGCTCGTTCAGGGTCATCTCTCCGGACAGAATCTGACAGACGAACGGATACAGCGTGACCGTGAAATCCGGGTATGCATGTGTCGAGGGCGGCATCGCCCGCTTCACGGCAATGCGCAGCCCCATCTCCTCCATCACCTCCCGGTGCAGGCATGACTCCGGGCTCTCCGGCGGCTCGATCTTGCCGCCCGGAAATTCCCATTTGAGGGGCATGCGCATGGACCGGCTCCGCCGGGCCGCCAGCACAAGGCCATCCCGCTCAATAATCGCGCAGGCCACTCGGATATGTGTCTGTTCGGTTTTGCCCATTTTCCCACCATGCCCCCTTCGGGGCTCCCTCTCGATGTTCCCAGTATAGAGAATGCTCCAGGGAGTGTCAAAGGGTTCCCGGACAGAGGTTCCCGGACAAACAAGCACTCAGGCAGATGTTTCCGGGTCGGATTTTCGATGGGCGGCTCTACGGGCTCTTAGGTCTATGCGATGATTTTGGCTGCTTCTTGAAATGCATTCGGGAAGGAGCGGACCTATTTGGGGCTGTTGGCACCGGGCTTCGGCTCCTCCGCGGGACGGCAGTGGGTTTCTCTGGTGAAGGCGATCGTTAGAATGGAGAGGATCGAAAAGGCAATCATCAGCGCGAATCCCGCCCGGTAGGCGGCCAAATCGTAGATCCGTGCGCCGCCGACAAAAGCACCCCGCCAGCAGAGATCCAGAATCCAGCCGATGGCCGGCTGGAGGATGATCGCCCCAAGGATCGAACCCATGTTGTAGAGGCCGCTGACCGTGCCGGCGAATCGGGACGGGACGGATTCCTTGGCGAAGGCGAAGCCGATGGTGACGGAACCGCATGCCAGACCGATAAGGATCACGATGGAAATGAGCAGCGGGACGGGGAGCCCGGGAAAGATCAGCAGCGGAATCCAGCAGAGCAACGCCACGACCGAACCGGTGAACATGACGGGCTTGCGCAATCCGATCCGGTCGGACAGGATCCCCAGCAGAATGGCCCCCGCGGCATAGCTGATCAGCAGTGTCGAGGTGACGGCGGATGCCGCCGCGACGGACATCCTGTAATGGGTCGTAAAGAACGGGACGCCCCAGAGTCCGGTGAAAGCAACGACCGTCCCCGTCAGGCCGCTGGCCACGAAGAAGAGGAACCGGACATTCCGGGATTTCAAGGCGGCAAACAGATCTTTGCGGAGCATCTTTGCCGAAAAAGCCGGACCGGGGTCGGAGACGGCGAAACTCCGGAATCCTCGCTCGGACGGATCGTCCCGGACGATGAGCCGGATGGCAATCCCGAGCAGGAGCAGAATGACGGCCGCCACAAACATGGTTGGCCGCCAGCCGAAACGGATGACCAAGAAATGGAGAGGAATGCCCGCAGACACGGCGCCGGCGACGCCGCAGGCGAGGGTCAGGCCGCTGAGCGTGGCAAAGAACCGGGGCTTGAACCAGCCTGTCGCGAGGCGGAGGATGGCGACGTAGGCGACGCCGACCGCACCGCCGATGAGAAACCGTCCCAGGTTGGCCGGCAGGATCGAAGAGGCCGAGGCGAACAGAAGGGTCCCGAACGCTGCAATCATTGTTCCCGAAACCAGCAGTTTCCGGGGGCCCCAGTAATCGGCCAGGACGCCCGTGGGAACCTGCATCAGGAAATAGCTGTAAAAGTAAAAGGCGCTGAAGTTGCCGAGCCCTGCGGCACCGATGCGAAATTCGGTCATGAGCTGTTCGGTCATGACGGCGGGGGCAACCCGGTGATAAAAACCGGTGAAGTAAAAGGCCGCGCCGAGCCCCCAAACCAGCCAAGCAAGCGTCGCCGGCGGATATTGCCGCTGATCCATGAGATTCTTCCTTGTGGGTGATTCGCGGTCGCGTCGGCCGCGCCCCCGCTTAACAAATCGGGATGCCGACTTCAAGGGAAACTTGCCGATGGCTGCCGGTTCCGGGTCCATCATTTCGAAAATGAACCGATATTCGATAACTTACGTGTCAAATGCCTTGACAAATCCGATGGGTAGGCGTATGGGTCTCTCGAATCGCACAGGCAAGAGTTGCATCCCTCCCGGCCCGGGTGTCCCACCCATTACGGAAGATCAGCCCCCTGTCCTTCGAAGGAGAGAAACCATGCAAGAGGAATTTACAGAAAACGGCCTCGTGGCCGATAGGGAATCGGAGCAGATAAAATCGGAGAACCACCTGAAAGAAGCGGTGGAAGAACAGATCGTCGAACCGGAGAACGCACTCCCGGAGGTGACGCTCGATAAACTGCCTGAACTGCCCCGGGCGGCATGCGCCAGGGTGGGTTGGACAAAGCTGCTGCCGGTCCAGGCCAGGGCGATTCCTTACATCCTGGCGGGCAGGAACCTGATGGTCCAGTCGCATACGGGAAGCGGCAAGACGGGCGCTTTTCTGCTTCCGATCCTGCAGCGCATCGACCTGGCGAAGCGGGTCTGTCAGGCCCTTGTCCTTGTGCCGACAAGGGAACTGGCCTCCCAGGTTTCCCGAGAAGCGGAGCTTCTGGGCGGCGGACTGGGGCTCCGGACCGCCGTCGTCTACGGCGGTGTGAAGTACGGTCCGCAGTTGGATGCGTTCCGCGCCGGGGCGCAGCTTGTTGTGGGGACGCCGGGGCGTATTCTCGACCACCTCCTCAAGGGGACCCTGCTCCTCGATCACCTGCAGGTCTTCGTTTTCGACGAGGCGGACCGGATGCTCTCGATGGGTTTCTATCCCGACATGAAGCGGGTCCAGCAGTTCCTGCCGCAGCAACCGATCAACGGCTACATGTTCTCCGCAACGATGCCCCCGTTCGTGATCCGTCTGGCCGCGGAGTTCCTTCGCAAACCGGAGTTTCTGAGCCTGAGCCGCGACCACATCCATGTAACCGCGACGCAGCATGTCTACTATGTCGTCCCGGGGATGCAGCGGGAAAGATCCCTCGTCCGGATCATCGAGATGGAGAATCCCATTTCGGCGATCATCTTCTGCAACATGCGTTCGACGGTGCACTTCGTCTCGGTGGTCCTCAAGCGATTCGGCTACGATGCGGATGAGCTCAGCTCGGATCTTGCCCAGGGGGCGCGCGAAAAGGTCATGGCGCGGGTGCGCAAGGGAACGCTCCGCTTCCTCGTGGCGACGGACGTGGCGGCCCGGGGGATCGACATCCCCGACCTGTCGCACGTGATCCAGTACGAGCCGCCGGAGGATCCCGAGCTCTATATCCACCGCGCGGGGCGCACCGGGCGCGTCGGGGCGGCCGGCACGGCCATCACGCTGGTGGCCGGCATGGAACAGTTTGCCCTGAAATCGATTGCCCGAAGCTTCAACATCACCGATCTGATGGAAAGAAAAGTTCCCACGGACGAGGATGTCGAAGGGATCGTCGCTCAGCGGGTGGTTGCCGCACTGGAGGCCGAACTGCGGTCCCGCGACAGCCTCGAAAAGGAACGGATGCGGCGCTTCATAGCGTTGGGCCGGAGTCTGGCCGACGCCGAGGAAGAGTCGCCGCTGATCGCGATGCTGCTGGATGAATACTACCAGCGGACCCTCCAGGCTGCACCCCTGTCTCCCTCGGCCGAAGCGCCGGAAGAAGACGGGACGTCGCCAGGCGCATTTTCGCGCTCCGGCGGGTCCGCTCCCGGAGGCCGGAAGAAACGCCCCCGGCGCCGGAGCGGAAGGGGACGCGGACGCGATCGGAAGGAGAATCCTGCGTAAGGGATCCACATGCGAAAAACGAACATCCGCAACATAGCGATTATCTCCCACGTGGACCACGGCAAAACAACGCTGGTCGATGGGATGCTCCGCCAGACGGGAACCTTCAACGACCATCAGGTGGTTGAGGATCGCGTGATGGATTCGCTCGATCTCGAGAGGGAGCGGGGCATCACGATCATGGCCAAGAACACCGCGGTCCGTTATGGGGGGGTGAAGATCAACATCGTGGACACGCCGGGCCATGCCGATTTCGGCGGGGAGGTCGAGAGAAGCCTGAACATGGTGGACGGGGTGATGCTGCTGGTCGATGCCAGCGAAGGTCCGCTGCCGCAGACCCGCTTTGTCCTGAAAAAAGCCCTTGCCAGGCGGATTCCTGTTGTGCTGGTCATCAACAAGATCGACCGGCCCGACGCGCGGATCGAGACGGTGATCAACGAGGTATACGACCTCTTCATTGACCTGGATGCGACGGAGGAACAGATCGGGTTTCCGATCCTCTATACGAATGCGAAGCGGGGCATTGCGCAACGGAAGCCGGGAGACTCCTCGACGGATCTTCAGCCGCTCTTCGAGACGATTCTCACGGCGATCCCGGGACCGGAGGGGGACGATGATGCCGTGCCGCAGTTTCTGGTGACGAATCTCGACTACGATCCCTACGTGGGTCAGCTCGCGATCGGCCGCCTGATGAACGGCGTCCTGGAGATGCGCCAGGCATACAGCCTCTGCGGCGACAGGACCATCTCCCCGGGGGTCCGCTTCTCCGCGCTATACACCTTTGTGGGACTGAAAAAGGTTCCGGCGGAGCGGGTCGAGGCGGGAGACATCGTTGCCTTTTCCGGTGTGGAGAATGTCCAGATCGGCGACACGGTCTCCTCTCTGGAGAATCCGCAACCCCTGCCCCGGATTCGTATCGACGAGCCGACGGTTTCGATGCTCTTTTTCGTGAACAACGGCCCGCTGGCCGGTCGGGAGGGCAAATACCTCACCTCCAGGCACCTCAAGGAGAGGCTGGAGAGGGAGATTCTCAAGAATGTGTCGCTCCGGGTGAAGCCGACGGAGCGGGCCGACGCCTTCGAGGTGTGCGGGCGGGGCGAACTGCAGATGGCCATCCTGATCGAGACCATGCGCCGCGAGGGGTATGAGTTCATGGTTTCCAAACCCCATGTGATCACGCGCCAGGAAGGCGAGAGGGTTTTCGAACCGGTCGAGCGTCTCTTCATCGATACCCCTGAGGAATTCATCGGGATTCTGACCGAGAAGCTTGCGGCGCGCAAAGGCCGGCTGGTCAACCTGGTCAACAAGGGAAGCGGCCGGGTGAACCTGGAGTTTGTCATTCCGGCCCGCGGCCTGATCGGTTTCAGGACCCATTTCCTGACGGATACGAAGGGGTCCGGTGTGATGAACACCCTTTTTGAGGGGTATGAGCCCTGGACCGGCGCAATTCCACAGAGGATGACGGGGGCGCTCGTGGCCGACCGGCCGGGTAAGACCACCGCCTACGCCTGTCATGCAATGGCCGACCGAGGCGAACTCTTCGTTTCGCCGGGGACGGAGGTGTACGCCGGGATGATCGTCGGGGAGCGGAACCGCTCCGTCGATATGAACGTGAATATCGTCAAGGAGAAGAAATTGACGAACATGCGGAGCTCCACCTCGGACCAGACCGTGATCCTGCGGCCCGCGCGGCCGATGTCGCTCGACCAGTGCATCGAGTTTATTGCCGAGGATGAACTCGTTGAGGTGACCCCGGGGAGCGTCCGGCTCCGAAAGCGAGATCTCGATGCGCAGGTCCGGATGGCCCGCTACCGAACGGAGAAATATGCCTGAATCCGTCTGAGCGGTTCAGGCAAGGTTCTTCTGGTGGGTGCCCGTTAGATTCCCTGGTGGTGAAGAAAAAAATTCGTTGATTTTTCTACTTGAAAAGAACCTTGCCCATTTTATTTTCATGTCCTTCCAAGAGAATCAGGTCGGGGTGCTGATCAAGTGTTTCCCAACTGCCGATCTCAATCCCTTTTTTCGCTATTTCCCGCAAATCAAAGATTCTCAGAAGGGTGACCGGTTCGTTTCCCTGCAATCCCCTTTTTTTCACGCATCGGATGAAGTTGGAAAGGGTATCCACGTCATAACCATGGTCATTGACCAGATTGCCCCAAGCCTCTCCTTCGATTTGCCGGACCACCTTTTTTTTGAAAGAAAAAAATCCCATTAGCCCTCCTTTATATGAAGTAAAATCCGAGTTAAGCGTGTTGAGGAGAGTCGCCCCATAAAGAAAAAATGAAATGGTTCTCAAAGCACGGTCGAATAGGCATTTCAGCCTTTCCTACTTCCCGGATGCCGCATTCCGTTTGAGATTCTGCAGTACTTCGCGACAGATACTGCGCTCCTGCCGAGGTTGACATCGTCATTGGCAGGGGTGATCGTACCTCGGGAGAGCCGGGCTTTAACGGACACGTGAGGGCGCTCTCAGGTGGCTAGAGATTATTGCTTGGCGGGCTCCTCTTTTGAACTCTTGGCCCCCGCCGCCGCGAGGGAGATGATCATCACGATCACCCCCACAATGACGATTGCAGCCGTGATAAAACCGTTCAAGTCCATGGTCTTTGCGAATGCAATGCATGCTATCGCGAAAACGACCCCCAAAATCGCTCGAATAAGACCCATGCTTACCTTTCCAACATTTCCTACCATCATTTTCCTCCTCCTTTTTTAAAGTGAAACCGCCGTATCGAACAGTTTCGGCAATGGTTCAGCGGTTTTTCCCGGATCTTGTTTTTCTGGATTCCTTTTTCAGACAGTATAGAATGACCAGCATGAGCACGGCGACAATGGGAAGTTTAATGGCCTTGTCCAATTCTTCAATGTCCAGCAAGTCTTCAATGCCTAGAAATAGGACGAGACCGAAGGCACAGACCAAACCAAGAATCTTGATAAAGCTATGCATGCATTCTCCCACTTTATATAAGTTATTGCTCGCTAATATAAGCGAGTGATCGCTTGGTTGTCAATATATTTTTTTATGAGATTTCTTCCCGGGATAGGATGGGCACTTGCCGGCTGTTCAATTTGGCGGGGATATTTGAATTATGGGCGGAAGCAATGATAAATCTTTGAACGAATGTCAGGGGATGGCGATTGTTTTACGGTATATCTTCCAGATGGCTTCATATTTCTTCACCACATTAAAGCTACCTTCGCTGAGGGCCCATATGTTTAAAAGACCCTGAATAAAGGTGAAGAGTAACGTCGCTGATGCGTCGAGGTCGATGTCTTTGCAGATGGCCCCGTTCCGGATCCCTTCAGAGAGCAATTCCTTGAGACGGGAGATGTACCTTTCGATCATTTGAAATGCCTGTCTGTTAAGATTCCAATCACCGAGACTGATAATCTCAGCGATGACCTGAAAGGATATGCCTTTGCGTTTGCCGATCGCCGAAAAATGTTTGCGGAAGACTTTGTCGATGCTTTCGAGAGTCACAGTTTTCGCGCCGAAGCGATCACGCGAGATGTCATGGAGGAGAACTGCCTCGATGTGACTGAGCATAAATGATAAAATTTCTTTTTTGCTTTTAAAATGACAGTAGATGGCCGCTTCGGAGATGCCGACCTCCGCCGCGATCTTCTTAACCGTCAGATGTTCACTTCCGTACTTGCAGATCAGATTACCGGCTGCATCAATGATCTGCCGTTGCCTGATATCAGTGCGTTCCCTTTTAATGACCACGATTCGTCTCCTGTTTGGGATGTCTCCGGCATTCTTTATAGAATGCAATGGATGAAACACTCCATTCAAGACAACCTATCACCAAATGAATGAAGCTATTATGGGTTCCCCAATAGCAGATGGTCACTGGAAAATCAAGCAGAACAAGACGTTGAATACCGTCAGTGAACCGGCATTTAAAATATCGGACAAAATCTGCCCGCATGCGCGAGTCTTGCTGCTTGTTAGCATAGGCCAGTAAGCAGTGAGAAATTGCAGTGCCCATTTCCATGCGATCGCGTGTGACATGATGAGCCCGCAGGCAGCATTCGATGCGGCGCAATCCTTTTCGGTAAGGATACTGTGCAAAGTCCACACCCAGGTCCTGGTCCTATCATGTAAAAAATGATCGTTTTCCTTGTACTTGGCCAAAATTGGACATTTTCAACGGTCTCGTTCTATAAAATTGATGATGATTTTTGCCGTCTGTTCGGGCTTTTCCTCCTGCGGAATGTGTCCGCATTCCGGAAGGATCACAAGTTCTGAATTCGATAGGTCATTTTTAAATTGATATCCCGATTCCAAAGGGATCCATTCGTCGTTTTCGCCCCATATGATCAGTGTCTGATTTTTTATATCCGCTATCCTTCTTATATATGAATCGTCGGGTTCGGAGTTGAGTGACCGGGCAAGCGATACCTTGGCATCCAGGATATGATCTGTGCACATCCTAAAATAATAGGCGTCTATTTTTTCTTCCGTGATCAGGTCATCATTGAAAAAAACTTCCTTCAAATTCCACCTTACCATCCATCGCCCGAAAAAAAGTTTCGTGATTTCTGCGGCAAGAGGCATTTTTGCCATTCGGATCACAAAGGGTTTTTTGATCGGATATCCCGCTGAATCAATCAAAACAAGCTTTCCGGTTTTGTCAGGATGTTCCTGAGCCATCAGAACGGCGATCGCGCCGCCCAGGGAGTTGCCGACAAAAACCACATCTTTTAGGCCGATAACCTCCATCCACCGATTCACTTCCTGTGTGAGGGTGAAAATGTCGTATTTTGCATTCACAGGCTTGTCGGACCAACCGGCTCCCTTCATGTCAAGCGCCCAGACATGATACCCCTGTTTGGTGAGGTAAGGAATCATTTCCTCCCATGTATATGTCGAAGAGGCAAACCCGTGCAGCAGAAAGACATCACGCCCTGTTCCGGAGTATTCCCTGTAATGATAATTTACATCGTCTATCATGATATATTTATCTTCAGGCACCTGTCCCAAAATGACACCATTGGGGATTTTTGTTCTAAAAAGATCCGGAAAGCCGTTGACCCCATGGAAGGTTTTTTGAAAAGTGTTGACCAAACCGTTGACCAAGTGCCCCTAAAAGTAAAAGAGGGCTAACCGATGTCTCAGCCAACCCTCCGTTTTTCCTATGGTGCCGAAGCCCGGACTTGAACCGGGACGAGGGAACCCCCACTAGACCCTGAACCTAGCGCGTCTACCAATTCCGCCACTTCGGCAATCTCCGCATCACGGAAATGTAATAAATCATTACACCGGCGGCGCCGCCATTGTCAAGAAAAAATGACCATGAGCGAAACGCACCCTATGGGATTGCCGGATGGCGGCATCGGGAGTGTCGGGCAGGTCTTCCGGGAGAGTGTTGCCTCGCCGCCGCAGGCGGTTGACGCCGGAAACGATTGTTCTTGAAATTGACGGAATAGATGCTATGGTATCGCCCCCGTAAGGGAAAGCAGGACTGATCATGGATGTGATCCGAGAAAACAGGGAGATTCCTGAAAACCTCAAGGGCGCTTTTGTAACCATCGGCAATTTCGACGGCGTCCATCTTGGCCATCGGTCTATCTTCCGAAGACTGGTCGAAGCGGCGCGCCGGGAAGGTCGTCCGGCGGCGGCGATCAGCTTCGATCCCCACCCGAAAATGATCCTTCACCCCGAGCTGCGGCCCTTCTATCTGATCACCACGACGGAGGAGAAGATCCGCCTGCTGGCGGAACTGGGTTTGGATGCTTTCATCTTGATCCCGTTTTCTGCCGAATATGCCCGGATGACTGCGACGGAGTTCGTCCACGGGATCCTCTGGGAACAGCTTCGGATACGGCGGATCATCATCGGCCACGATTATACCTTCGGACGGGGAAAGGAGGGAAACGAGACTTTCCTATCCGAAGCCGGTCGCCGGCTGGGATTTGAGGTCGATGTGATGAACGCCTTCTGTGTCGGCGATACCGTCATCAGCAGCACAAAAATCCGGGAGGCCCTCCTCGCCGGGGATGTCCGTTTCGCTGCAACCCTTCTGGGCCGGCCTTACAACCTCGGGGGGCGGGTGACCTCCGGGAACCGCCGAGGGGTCCAACTCGGTTTCCCGACCGCCAATATCATTCCTGTCAAGGAACTGGTCCCCCGACGAGGCGTTTACGCAGTCCGGGTGCTGTTCCGGGGGCATCGCCATGACGGGATTGTCAACATCGGCTTCAACCCGACTTTCTCCGGACAGGAACAAACCATCGAGGCCCACATTTTCGATTTCCGGCGGGACCTCTACGGAGAAGATCTGGAGATTCTCTTCATCGAGCGGATTCGAGACGAGGTCCGTTTCGAGAATTCCGGAAAGCTGATTGAGCAGATCCATCGGGACATCGAACGGGCAGGAGATGTCCTCAAGGCGGAGCCGTGAAGATTGCCCCCTCTCCCCGAGAACAGGTAGAAGCGGGAAAGGGGGCAGGGGGGTTATCTGCGCAACTTTTCTCTATACAAGCGGTAGCGCCGCATCGCCGAGAGCGCTTCGGCCGCCATTTCCACTGTTGAATAGACGGGAATGCCCGCCTTCTCCATCCGGATCACGTCTTCCATCATAAACTCCTTGCAGGCCACGCAACCAAGGATCGGTTTCCCCCGATAGTCGATGGATTGCAACGAGTCCACGAAGGAGCCGAGGATTTCTCCCTGAATCACCACGATAAGACCGCCGACATCCTCGCTCTCCACCCCGATTTGGATGGTCTCTCGGAGCTGCCGCGCGTCCATGCTGAACGAATAGTCCACGGGATTTAAGGTGCTGACATAATCCGGAAGAATTTGAATGAGGCGGTTTTTCAGGTCCGGTTCGAGTTCGGCGAGCCGAAGACCGTTCAAATAGAGCGTATCCGTCGCGGCGACCCCGAGCGAACCCGTGTAGGTCACGACCAGTACCCCGTCTCCGGGGGGCAGCGGCTGTTTGGAGAAGGCCTTCATCAGGCCGAACAGGTGTTCGTTGTCCCGTGCGCGGATGATTCCGCTCTGTCGGAAGGCGGCGGAATTGATCTCGTCATTGCCGGCCAATGACGCCGTGTGCGAAGAAACGGCCTTCTTCCCCGCCTCGGTGCGCCCCGATTTCAGCGCGATGATCGGCTTTACGGCCGTTACCCTGCGGGCGACATCGACAAATTTCCGGCCGCTCGTGACGTCTTCCATGTACATCGCGATCACGTCGATGTTTGTATCCTTCCCGAGAAATTCAAGGATATCCGTCTCGCTGATGTCCATTTTATTGCCGATCGTCGCGACAATTCCGAAATCCATGACCTGACGAAGCCCCGTCAGGATGCCTGCCGCATAGACGCCCGCCTGGGCCACCATTCCGATATTGCCTTTTCCCAGTTCTTCCATGAGGCCGATCGACTGGACCATCCGATGGTGGGTGTTGATGACACCGGAACAGTTGGGGCCCAGGAGGCGGCAGCCGCCGGTCTCAATGATCTCGCGGATCCGGGCTTGAGCGCTCCGGCCGGCGTCTCCCATCTCGGCGAAGCCCGCCGTCTCCACGACGACATAGCGGACACCTTTTTTACAGCAAGCCTCGATGGCGTCGGGCACGACCTCTGCCGGGACGATCACAATGGCGACATCGATTTCGTCCGGCACATCGGCGATGCTCCGGTAGGCCGGGACGCCCTGGATCACGGGATGTTTGGCATTGACCGGATAGATCCGACCCGCAAAGCCGTGGTGCAGAAGGTTCCGCAGAACATTGTAGCCCAGCTTGCCCTCCGCTCCGGACGCGCCGATCACGGCGATGCTGCGGGGATAGAAGAGGCCTTTGAGGTCCGTGACCGGTTTCGAGGAGGTTTCCGCAGCCTTCTCTCCGATGAACATTCGGGCGTCGGCGATGCAGTTTCCCATCGGGTAGAGGAAAATGGGGTTCAGATCAAGTTCGCGAATTTCGGGAAAGGCGGTAACCAGTTCGGAGATTCCGAGGATCAGCTTCTTCAGCGCGTCGATATCGACCGACCGGCCCCGATGGCCCCGGAGCAGCGGATACCCCTTGATCTCTCCGATCATCTCCTCCGCATCCCTTTCTGTTACGGGAAGAATCCGGAAGGTGACATCCTTGAGAACCTCGACGAAAATTCCGCCCAGGCCGAACATCAGGACCGGCCCGAAATTGGGATCGCGGGTAACCCCGATGATGGCCTCCACGCCTGCCGCCGCCATCTTCTGCACGGAAACGCCGACGACGTGCTGATAGCGGTAGGCCCCGATGATTTCCCGGTACGCCTCCCGCACCTCTTCGGGACGGTTCAGGTTGAGCCGGACCCCACCGGAATCCGATTTGTGGATGACATCCGGGGAGACAATCTTCAGCGCAACGGGATAGCCGATGGCGCGGGCCATTCCGGCCGCCTCGTCCTCGGAACCGGCAACGAGGCAGCCGGTGGTCGAGATCCCTATCGCCTCCAGGATTTCCTTGGATTCATGCTCCATCAGGTAGGTTCGGTTTTCCCGGCGCGCCTGCCCCAGAATTTCGGTGAATTCCGCTGCAGGAATCCTTCCGGACAACCTGCCGTTCTTGTCCGATTTCGCCGTCTCGTCCGCATCCGGGAGGGCCAGTCCTGCCGGGAAAGCGGTATGACGAAAGCGGGTTTCCAATCTTGCCTCTCTTTGCTCCATGACACCCCCTCATGTTCCTTGCCGCATCGACGCACCCGCCGTTCCGTAAAGGCGGTCTGGTCTTTTCGGTTTTGAAACATTCTGTCACGGCAAACGGCCGACATCTATCGGCCGGCTCCTGATTTTCATGTCGGACGAGGGCCGGTCTGGATGAAGGTATTTGTCTGACAAAACGGGCGCAGATCAGAAGGTTGTCGTCGAAGGATCCATGAGGCGGTTCCGGACCGCGTAGAGGGTGAGCTCCGCGTTTTTTTTCATATTCATCTTTTCCATCACCCGCGCGCGGTAGGTGCTGATCGTCTTGACGCTCAGGCAGAGTTCTGCGGCGATCTCTTTCACGCTCTTGCCGGACGCGATCATCAGCATCACTTGGTACTCCCGGTCGGAAAGGGTCTCGTGGGGTGGTTTCTTCGTATCGATATCCAACGCAAAGGCGAGTTTCTCGGCCAGCGAAGCGCTGACGTATTTCCGGCCGTAGGAGACCTTGCGGATGGCGCCGATCAACTCATCCGGCGCGCTGGCCTTGGTCAGATATCCGGAAGCCCCCGCCCGCAGCGCGCGAACGGCGTACTGCTCCTCTGCGTGCATGCTGAGGATCAGGACCGGCTGTTTTGGGTGTTCTGCCTTGATATCCTTGAGGACCTCCAGACCGCTGCGTCCCGGCATGGAGATGTCCAGCAGCACGACGTCATATTCTCTTTTCCGGATCTTCGCCAGGGTCTCCGCGCCGCTGGCTGCCTCGTCGCAGACAGTCATGTCGCCCACATCCGCGAGGATCTGCTTGAGTCCCTCACGGACAATCGCGTGGTCGTCGGCTACCAGGATCCGGATCATGATTTCAGTCCCCTGGGTCTATGCGGCACCGCCGCTCGGCGGCAGGCGCTGCGACAGCGGAATGGCGACCGTAACGGTCGTACCCTCGTTCCGGCTTCCCGCGATGGTCAACTCTCCCCCCCAGAGATGGGCCCGTTCCCGCATTCCGATGATTCCGAAGGCGCGGTCGTTATTGCTCTGTTTCTTCGTGATCCCGTGACCGTTGTCGGTCACGGTCAACACGATGTTGTCCTCGTTCTTTTCCAGACGAACCTCTGTCCGGGTGGCTCCGGCGTGACGGGCAATGTTGGTCAAGGTTTCCTGAAAAATCCGGAAGAGGGCCGTCGCCAGGTCTCGGTCCAATTCCAGGTCGTCGGCCGCGAGTACGGCCGAGCAGGAGATGCCGGAGCGGTTCTGAAAATCGGCGGCCTGCCATTCGATGGCGGCCGCCAGACCCAGATCATCCAGCAGCCCCGGCCGAAGCTCCGTCGCGATGCGATGGACCGTCTCAATGGTCGTATCGGCCAGTGTGGACATCTGCCGCATCTTCTCGTGAAGAGGTTTTGCCCCGGCCGGAAGGCGATGCTTCAGCCAGGCGATGTCCATCTTGAGGGCCGTCAGGGTCTGCCCCAGTTCATCATGGATTTCTCGGGCGATCCTTGTCCGTTCCTCTTCGCGGACCGTTTGCTGGTGGGTGGAGAGATTGCGCAGCTCCTGACGGGAGTGTTCCAGCTCTCTCTCCGCCTGGATTCGTTCGGTGATATCCTCATAGGTCACGACGATTCGGCGTTCGCGAAGCGTCTCGCCGATCCGTGACGCGCGCACCATGCAGATGATCTCTTCGCCGTCCTTCCGACGACACGGAAACTCGGTGTGGAAGGTTCGCTGCTTTTCCAGCGCGCTGTAGAAGAGTTCCGCGATTTCATCGTACTCTCGATCGTTCCGGTATAAAAGGCGGACGTTTTTTCCGATGAGCTCCTCGGGCCGCCATCCGAAGACGGCCTTCACGGCATTGTTGGCGAAGATGAAGACCCGGTTGTGAAGGCCGATGACGGCATGAGGGATCGCGTCGAGGATCGACGATTCAAGCGCCTCAAGCTCCTCGAGCCGGTTCCGGGCCTCCTTCTGCTCGGTGATGTTCATCGAGTTGCCCAGCACGGCCCTTCTTCCGCCGTAGTGGATCGATGTCACCGATTCCAGAATCCATTTCGTCCGGCCGTCGCCGGTGATGATCCGGAACTCGTAGGGCGAAAAGCGTTGCCCCTTCAGCATCCGAATCGCATTTTTCCGAGCCGGCACCCGGTCTACGGGATGGATCAGACTCAGCGAATCCATCCCGAGCATCTCCTCTTCGGTATAACCGGCATATTCCTGAATGTGCGGGTTGGCGAATTGGAATTTGCCGTCCTGGAGGATGTAAACCCCCGCCTGGGAGCTGTTTGCCAGGGTCCGGTAAAGGTCTTCGTCAAAGTGATGCGGCTTGCTCATCGGTGATCAGCCTTCCCGGGAACCGGGAGGGTCGCGTTTCCTGCGGCCGGTGCCGACGGAACGAACCTATTCCCGGACCGTTTTGATGGACCCGATCTTTTTCCCCCGGTACCGGTTCATGATTTCCGTCCGGGTGAGAACGGCCTCCACCCTCGCCACGTGCGCCGCAATGTTTTCCCGGCCGTTTTCCTCTTCGCGATCGATCAGCGCGATCACGCGGTCGATGGCCAGGCCGGCCTCGCGGGCGCGAAGAATCGCCGCAATCGTCGAGCCTCCGGTTGTGATCACGTCATCCAGAATGACGACCCGGTCCCCCGGTTGAACATTTCCCTCGATGCTTCTTTTCGTTCCATGATCCTTCGCGTCCCTGCGGACGACGAAGGATCGGATCGGTTTCCCCTTCTGGAACGAAATGACCGATAGCGCGTTTGCGATCGGGTCCGCTCCGAGCGTCAGGCCGCCCGCCGCCGTCACATCCGTTTCGGCGAGCATCGCGAAAAGGAGCTCCCCGATGAGATTCATCGCCTCCGGGTCGAGCGTCGTCGGCTTGCAGTTGAAGTAGTAATTGCTCTTCCGCCCGGAAACGAGCGTGAAGGGAGGGTCCTCGCTATACTGAAACGAGCGTTCCAGGACGATTTCGATCAGCCTTTCCTTTGCCTGTCGGATATCCATATTTTTCCTCTCATGCCGTTTCCCGGTTTGCCGGCGGATCAGGGAAGGAATGATCCCCCTTCGCTCGCGGACATTTACGTTCCCCGGAATCGGTCTCCGGCCGCACGGATCTTCATCGTTTCCGCCACGGAGGGGTCCGCCAACGCCATCGTCAGCCCCGAGGCCTGTGCCGCAGCCAGCAGGAACGCTTGAACCCAACAGGGTTCCGGCAGGTCTTTCCCGAAACCGGTCAGATCCAGAAATGTCCGACAGCCAAGACTCTGCTCGCACCAGGAAATCATTCCCAGTGACGACCGAACCGCCTCCGGATCCAGTGCCCGGGGCGTGCAATCGATCACGATTTCACCCCTGGCAAATCCATGGAGCCGGGCATCGGCGACGGCCTGGCGGACCGCTGCCCGGTTTGCCGGAATGGCATCCGGTGTGGGCATGGGAAGGACCGGAATCGCACCGTATTTCGCAACCACGGGGAGAAGCGACGCCGCTTGCGTTCCGGCGATGCGGACCATGGGACGGCCGGGGTAAAAGCGGAGCGCCCGTTCAACCGTTTCGATCTTTTCCGCAGCAATCAGGAGGGGAGGCCGCATCGTCGGGGAAAGGGCTTCCAAGGTCTGCCGGACGGCTTTGGATTCGTCGAGACCGGCGATGCCGGTTTTCAGCAGAAGAACCTGAGCCCCCTCCTTTTCCTGCGACCTTGCCGCCTGGCGCGCCTGCGTCAGATCCTGGGTCAGCAGCCCCTGATGCAGCTCCCTGTTCACGGTCGCATCCATCCGGCTGCCGATGAGCGTGAGGGATCCATTTTTTTCGAGCACAACGGTGTGCCGGGCCGAACTGACAGCGGCGGTCGAGCGAGAAAGCGGAGCGACGGGTTTCTCAGAGGCCAGGGAATCCCGCAGCGCCCGGAGATGCGCCGGCGTCGTACCGCAGCAGCCGCCCATGAGATTCACGCCGGCGGCGGCAAACGCTCCACCGAAACCCGCGAAGCCGGCCGCGTCCAGGTCGAAGACGGTTGCGCCGTCAATCAGTTGCGGCAGCCCCGCGTTCGGCTTGGCAACGAGCGGAACGGCGGCAAGGGGTTTCATCGTGGAGATCAGGCCGATCATCCCTTCCGGTCCGGTGGAGCAGTTGCAGCCGACGGCATCCGCCCCCAAACCTTGCAGGATGGTAAGCGCCGAGACCGGGTCCGTGCCGTTGAGCGTCCGGCCGTGCCTTTCATAGGTCATGGTCACCATGCAGAAATGGTCGCAGACTTCGCGGACCGCAATCAGGGCCGCCCTCGCCTCCTGGATGTCCATCATCGTCTCGATCACAAACAGGTCGACACCCCCCTCCAGGAGCCCCTGGGCCTGCTCTCGGAAAATCGCGACGGCCTCTTCGAACGGAAGATCGCCGAAAGGCTCGACAAAACGGCCGGTGGGGCCGATATCCCCCGCGACGAGACCCATGCCCGCCGCCCGTACCGCGATTTCGGCAAGTTTCCGGTTCGTATCCCGGACGTCTGTCAGGCCGTACAGCCCCATCTTGAGACGATTCGCCCCGAAGGTCGCCGTGTAGACAATGTCCGATCCGGCCTCGCGGTAGGCGGTGTGAATCTCCTCCGTCGCCGCCGGGTGGTCGAGGCACCAGGCCTCCGGACAGACGCCCGCAGGCAGGCCCCTCTTCTGCAGTTCCGTTCCCATCGCGCCGTCCAGAAGCAGGATCCGTTGCCGCAACCGGCTGAGGATACGGTTTTTCGGATTCATGTCCTTCCCTCCATTTTCTGCAACAGGACCGTTTGGTCCGATATGCACCAACGCCGGCTTTCCTGCCCCGCTGTGTGTTCTTCATAACACAGAACGTCGCGTTTGCATAGGCGGACAGGCACAATACAAACAGGATGCGCGCAATCGATAATTTTGGTATAAACCCTTCAAATAGAAAAGGGTTAGACGAAAAACTTCAATCCATATCCATATTGAAAAAAGGGGAGGGCAAATGGCAAAGGCGCTGGAGGGAATCAGGGTACTGGATTTTACGCAGTATTTATCAGGTCCCCATTGCACGATGGTGCTGAGCGAGCTCGGGGCCGAGGTGATCAAGGTGGAAATGCCGGGCCGGGGCGAGCCGGAGCGTTTCGCCACGCCGCTGACCCCAAAGCAGGAGTCGTTTCAATTTCTTGATCGGAACCGGGGGAAAAAGAGTGTCACGCTGAACCTCAAAACCGAGAAGGGGCTGGAGATGGCCAAGAAGCTGGCGACGAAAGCCGACATCCTTGTAGAGAACTTCGCCACCGGGGTGATGGAGAGGCTGGGCCTGGGCTATGAGGTCATCCGCGGGATCAATCCACGTCTCATCTACGCCTCCATCTCGGGCTTCGGCCATACGGGCCCCCGGCGCAACGACATCTCCTATGACGTCGTCAGCCAGGCGATGGGAGGGTTGATGGCCGTGACCGGCTACCCGGACGGCGAGCCACTGCGGACGGGCATCTCCATCGGGGACTATTTGGCGGGGTTCAATTGCACAATCGCTATCCTGGCGGCGCTGCATTACCGGACGATATCGGGCGAGGGGCAGGCGATCGACATCTCCATGCAGGACTCCGTATGGGGGCTGGTGTTCCCGGATCGCGCCGATTATTTTGCGACCGGCGAGGTCCCCGGGAGATTCGGCAACCAGTTTGCCAACTCCGTCCCGTTCGGCAGCTACAACGCCAAGGACGGCGCCGTGATCATCTGCACCATTGCGGATATTCAGTGGCAAAAGCTTCTGCAGGCGATCGGACGGGAGGATCTGAGCAACGACGAGCGCTTTGCCACCCGCGACAACCGGGTAAAAAACCGGGATGCGGTCAACGAAATCGTCGACGGCTGGTGCAAGAAGCATACGGTCGAGGAGATCCTGACGGCATTGAAGAAGAATCAGGTGGCCTGCTCGCCGCTGCCCACCTTTGACCAGGTTGCCAACGACCCCCATCTGGCCGACAGGGGGATGTTCGTCGAGGTGGATCAGCCCGTCTCCGGCAGGCTCAAGCTGCTCGGCTCGGTATTCAAGATGTCCAAGACGCCGGGCGACAGAAAGAGACCCGCCCCCGCCGTCGGCGAGCACAATGAGGAAATCTTCTCCCGGTTCCTGGGGATCGGTGCGCAGGAGATCCGGAAGCTGAAGGAAGAGGGTGTCGTTTGAGCCTGTTTCAGACCATCAGCGACCGGACCTTTTCAGCGACGAGATCCCCTATCCGAACGGTACCGACGACGGTGGAGCCCCGCTGCTGAATGTCCTGCGTCCGGAAACCTTCCCTCAACACCGCTCGGACGGCCTTTTCGACAATCGCCGCCTCCGCGGCCATGTCGAACGAGTGGCGGAGCATCATCGCCAACGACAGGATCGTAGCCAACGGATTGGCGACCCCTTTCCCGGCAATATCGGGAGCGGAGCCGTGGATCGGTTCGTACATGGCGCTTTTTTCACCGCAACTGGCCGAGGGCAGCATCCCGAGCGATCCGGTCAGCATCGAAGCCTCGTCGCTGAGAATGTCTCCGAACATGTTCGTCGTTACGATCACGTCGAACTGACCGGGATTTCGGATGAGCTGCATGGCGCAGTTGTCGACGTACATGTGCAGGAGTTCCACATCCGGATAGTCCCGGCCGACATCGGTCACGACCTCCCGCCAGAGCTCCGTCATCTCCAGCACGTTGGCCTTGTCCACGGAGAGGAGCTTCCTGCGGCGGCCGCGGGCCGTATCGAAAGCCACCTTCGCGATCCGGCGGATCTCCGCTTCGGTGTAGATCATCGTGTTGACCCCGGTCCGTTGACCGTTCTTAATCCGGACGCCGCGGGGCTTGCCGAAGTAGGCGTCCCCCGTCAGTTCCCGGACGATCATCAGGTCGATCCCCCGGATGACGTCGGGCTTGAGCGGGGAGGCGTCGATCAGGTCCTCGAAGACGACGACCGGACGGAGGTTCGCATACAGTCCCAGACCGGACCGCAGGCCGAGGAGACCCCGCTCCGGCCTCAGACGGTATTCAAGCGGCTCCCATTTCGGGCCGCCCACCGCGCCCAGCAGAACGGCGTCGCTGCTCAGGGCCAGTTGCATCGACTCTTCGGGAAGGGGTGATCCGGACTGGTCATAGGCCGCGCCGCCGACCAGCCCCTCTTTCGTTTCGAAGGAGACCCCGGTTTCTTTGGATACGATGTCGAGGATCTTCAGTGCCTCCCGGACGATTTCGGGTCCGATCCCATCCCCGGGGAAAACCGCGATTCGGTGCCGTTTCATTTTGCTGCCCCCTTCGCGATGTGGTTCATCAATCCGCCGTCGGCGATCAGTTCCTGCATGAACGGTGGGACCGGCGGGATGCGCAACGGATCGGCGGCGACCCCGACGATCCGGATCAGCCCGCCGTCGGCGTCCACCTCGATCTCTGCACCGTCATTTACCCGCCCCCACAGCTCGTCGCATTCGAAGATCGGCAACCCCATGTTGAAGGCGTTCCGGTAGAAGATCCGGGCGAAGCTGCGTGCCACAACGCAGGCAATGCCCGCTGCCTTGATTGCGATCGGGGCATGCTCCCTCGACGAGCCGCAGCCGAAATTTTCCCCGCCGACGATCATGTCGCCGGGCTTCATCTTTTTCATGAAGTCGGGATCCGCGTCCTCCATGCAGTGCGCGGCGAGCGCTTTGGGATCCCAGGTGTTCAAATAGCGCGCCGGGATGATCGCATCGGTATCGATGTTGTCTCCGAACTTCCAGATTTTTCCGCTGAGTTTCATACTTCCGTCCTTTCGGATGCTGTTTACAGTTGTTCCGGTCCGGCCAGACGGCCGGCAACCGCGGTCGCCGCGGCGACGGCCGGTCCGGCGAGATAGACCTCGCTGTCCGGATGCCCCATCCGCCCCACGAAATTGCGGTTTGTCGTTGCGACCGACCGTTCGCCCTTGGCGAGGATCCCCATGTAGCCTCCCAGACAGGGACCGCAGGTCGGCAGGCTGATCGCGCCGCCGGCATCGAGGAAGATCTCAAAGAGCCCCTCTTCCAGCGCCTGCCGGTAGACGGACGGGGTCGCGGGGATGACAATGAGGCGAAAACCAGGAGCCACATGCCTTCCCTTGAGGATCGAGGCGGCCACGCGGAGGTCTTCGATCCGGCCGTTCGTGCAGGATCCGATGATCGACTGGTCGATCCGGACGTCACCGACCGTGCTGATCCCTCTTGCGTTGGAGGGAAGGTGCGGGAATGAGACCTGGAGCTCGATGTCGGAAACGTCGATATTCGTCACGGAATGGTAGCCGGCGTCCGGATCCGAGGTGTAGAAGACGTAGGGGCGTTCGGCCCGACCTTTGACATAGGCCTCTGTAACGGCATCGGGGATGAAAATTCCGTTCTTCCCGCCCGCTTCGATAGCCATATTTGCCATCGTCAGGCGGTCGGCCATCGTCAGAGCGGCAACGGTCTCCCCGGTGAACTCCATCGCCCGGTAGAGCGCCCCGTCCACGCCGATCCGTCCGATCGTATGCAGGATCAGGTCCTTGCCGCCGACCCAGGGCCGCAATTTCCCATGGTAAACGAACCTCATGGTCTCGGGCACCTTGAACCAGAGCTCACCGGTCATCATCGCCGCAGCGAGGTCCGTGCTGCCGACCCCGGTGGCAAAGGCCCCCAGAGCCCCGTAGGTGCAGGTGTGGCTGTCGGCGCCGATCACGAGATCCCCCGGTCCGACAATCCCCTTCTCCGGCAGCAGCGCGTGCTCGACGCCCGCCTCGCCGATCTCGAAGTAGTGGCTGATGTGTTGTTCGCGGGCGAAGTCCCGCATGAGCTTGCACTGTTCGGCGGATGCAATGTCTTTGTTCGGGGCGAAGTGATCCGGGACAAGAACAATCTTCTCTCGGTCGAAAACCCTTTTTCCGCCCGCTTTCCGGAAGACATCGATCGCGATCGGGGCGGTGATGTCATTCCCCAGCGCGATGTCCACCTTTGCATTGATCAACATGCCGGGTTGCACCGCGTCGAGCTCCGCGTGCCGGGCAAGAATCTTTTCCGTGATCGTCATCCCCATTTTGATGCTCTCCTTTGTTGATTTCCGCCGCCCTGTCTTCGGGACGGTTCGCCATCCTTACCGGATCTTTTCCCGTTTCGCAACCTTTAAACCTGAACCTTCCGGATGTCTTTGCGCAGCCACTCCAGGCGGTTCAACGCGTTAATGTAGGCCTTGGCCGAGGCGACCAGGACGTCCGGATGAGCACCGCGGCCCACGGCGGAGCGGCCGTTGAACTTGAGCTGCACCATCGCCTCCCCCTGGGCATCCGTGCCGCCCGTGACCGCGTTTACGGCGTATTTCAGAAGGGGATAATCGGTTTTCGTGATCTTTCGGATCGCGGTGAAGATCGCATCGACCGGCCCGACGCCGAAACCGGCTTCCTGAACCATCTTTCCGTCCACCTCCATCTGCATCGTTGCCGTCGGGACCGCCTGGCTGCCGCTGACGATATTGAGGTAGACGAAACGGTACTTCTCCTCGCTCCGCGAGGCCTCTTCATAGACAATGGACTCCAGATCCTCGTCGAAGACCTCCTTTTTGACGTCGGCCAGTTCCTTGAAGCGGACGAAGACACGCTGGATCTGGTCGTCTTCGAGGGCATAACCCAGCGCGCGGAGGCGATCGGCAATGGCGTGACTCCCCGAGTGTTTCCCGAGGACGATATGGGTGTCGGAAATCCCGACCGATTGCGGGGTCATGATCTCGTAGGTGATCTTCTCCTTGATCAGGCCGTCCTGGTGAATCCCGGACTCATGGGCAAAGGCGTTTGCCCCGACGATCGCCTTGTTCGGCTGGACGTGGATGCCCGTGATCTGTGTCAGCAGTCGCGAGGTCTGGTGGATATACTCGGTCCGGATTCCCGTCCAGAGATCGAAAAGGTCCTTTCGGGTCTTGATCGCCATCACGACCTCTTCCATGGCGCTGTTTCCGGCCCGCTCGCCGATCCCGTTGATCGTGCACTCCACCTGCCGAGCCCCGTTCCTCAGGGCCGCCAACGCATTCGCCGTGGCGAGACCCAGGTCGTTGTGGCAGTGGACCGAGATGACGGCCCGGCGGATGTTCTTCACGCGCCGGAAAAGGGTGGCAATCAGATCGCCGAATTCATCCGGCACCGCATATCCCACCGTATCCGGGATGTTCACCGTGGTTGCCCCCGCGGCGATGACGGCCTCCACCATGGCACAGAGGTAGTCCCGGTCGCTGCGGGTCGCATCCATCGGGGAAAACTCCACATTCTGAGTATAGTTGCGTGCATGGGCGACGGCCGCGACCGCCTCCCGGAGGACCTGTTCGCGGGATTTGTGGAGCTGGTGCCGGAGGTGGATGTCCGAAGAGGAGATGAAGGTGTGGATCCTCGGAGAGGCCGCCTCGGCCACCGCTTCCCAGGCCCGGTCAATATCGGCCGCATTGGCCCGCGCAAGCGCCGCGATCCCGCATCCCCGGATCTCCCGGGCGATCTGACGGACGGAGGCAAAATCCCCCTCCGAGGCAACGGGGAACCCGGCTTCGATGATATCGACCCCCAGCTTTTCGAGTTGGCGGGCGATCCGGAGTTTCTCGTCCGGATTCATGCTTGCCCCCGGTGACTGTTCGCCGTCCCGGAGCGTCGTGTCGAAGATGAAAACCCTGTTTTCTGTCGCTTCCATGGTGGTCTCCTTTCACGCATAAAAAAAAGCCGTGGACTTTTTTCTGCCCACGGCTTTTAGGTTCTTTTTCTGATTTCTGTTAGGAAAGTCCTAAAAACGATGGGCGGCTCCTTTGCAAAAGGCAAAGCAGGGCGAGTCCCAAAAGGAGGGAGAGCAACAGAATCGCATTCATCGCTCTTTCGCGGCCGTACATCGCTTGGATAAACCTTTCGTCCATTTCCGCCGACCTAAAAACGGAAGGCGGTTCGCCCCGAGGCATTCCCTCCGGCGGCGTTGTTCTCTCCTAAACGAAATTTTAGCGCCTGTCAAGCGGGATCTGAGGATCGGTCAAGGGCAAATAGAATTGTCCGCTTTTCCGCTCATGGGAGGGTGCCCATTTCAAACAGGGGACGAGCGTCGGATCTCCGGAGAAAATTTTCGTCAGGACGCCGTCCGCTCAAAGCAGAATTTTCCGAATGCCTTCGGGGGCGGCAGGGGGTATTCGCCGTTGTAACAGGCGAGGCAGAAGTTTTCCCCCGGAATCCCCGCGGCCTCGACCATCCCGTCCAGGGACAGGTAGTGGAGGCTGTCCAGGCCGATGAAGGCCGCAATGTCCGCCTCGCTCCCCTTTTCGGCGGCGATCAGTTCGCCCCGGATGGAAAAATCGATCCCGTAGGGGCAGGGATAACGTGTCGGCGGGCAGCTCACGACCATGTGGATCTCCCGTGCGCCGCACTCCCGCAGATACCGGACACGGTTCCGGCTGGTGGTTCCCCGGATGATCGAATCCTCGACGATCACGATCTTCTTGTCGGCGATCAGCGGTTGTACCGGATTGAGTTTGACCCGGACCCCGAAATCCCGCATCGCCTGGCTCGGCTGGATGAAGGTCCGCCCCACATAATGGTTTCGGATCATCCCCATTTCGAACGGGAGCCGACCCTCCTCCGCATACCCGAGAGCGGCATAGTTTCCCGAATCGGGGAAGGGCATCACGAAGTCCGCATCGGGACGGTATTCCCGGGCAAGATTGCGGCCCAGCCGCTTCCGGCAGAGGTAGACGTTTTGGCCGAAAACCTGGCTGTCGGGCCTTGAAAAATAGATGATTTCAAAAATACAGTGGCAGGGTTTCTCGACGGGGAACGGCATCAGACTCTGAAGGCCCCGGTCGTCGATGATGACGATCTCGCCGGGCCGGACATCCCGGAGGTATTTCGCCCCCACCAGGTCGAAGGCGCAGGTTTCCGAGGCCACCGCCCAGCCGCCGTTGAAGCGGCCCAGGGCAAGCGGCCGGAATCCGCGGGGGTCGCGGATGGCAATGACCCGGTTCCGGGTCAGCATGACGATGCTGTAGGCCCCTTGCACGCGCGTAAGCGCCTTTGTCAGGGCCTTTTCCAACCCCTCCTTCAGATGGGGGGCCATCAGATGGATGATCACCTCGCTGTCCATGGTGGACTGGAAGATCGATCCCTTCTCCTCGAGCTCCGACCGAAGTTCGGCCGCGTTGATCAGGTTTCCGTTGTGGGCCAGCGCGTAGTACTCGTCGGCATGGTGGACCAGAAAGGGCTGAGCGTTCGAGAGGACCGAGGAGCCTGTGGTGGAATAGCGGACGTGGCCGATGGCCGAACGGCCGGGAAGTCCGGAAAGGCTTTCCTCCCTGAACACCTCGGAGGCGAGCCCCATCGCCTTGTGCGCCCAGACCTGGCATCCGTCCGCCGATGCGATCCCGGCACTTTCCTGCCCGCGGTGCTGGAGCGCAAAAAGCCCGAAGAAGGCCACACGCGCCGCCTCTTCGTGACCGTAAACCGCAAAGACGCCGCACTCCTCGCGCGGTAGAGGACGTTGTAGAGAAGGGCCCCCCGCCGGATGTGATAGGCATCCCGGGACGAACGGAGACCCAGGCTGACATTGATCACAAGCCGGATATCGCCGTTTTTGATGTGGTCGAGCATGTGGGGCTGCCCCTCGCTCACCTTGCGGACCGTTTCCGCCGCGACGCCGTGTTCCCGCAAACGGTCGGCCGTGCCGCGCGTGGCCAGAATCTCGAATCCCATGCGGGCCAGGGTTTTGGCCACGGGAAGGATGCGATCCTTGTAATGGTCGTGGACACTGATGAATACCTTTCCCGAAAGCGGTATCTCGAATCCGGCCGCCATCTGGGATTTCGCATAGGCGAGACCGAACGAACGGTCGATTCCCATCACCTCTCCCGTGGATTTCATTTCCGGCCCCAGCAGGATGTCCGCATGGGGGAAGCGGCTGAAGGGGAAGACCGCTTCCTTCACCGAGATGTGCCTCGGCCGGACCGGTTCACTGAAGCCCAGCTCCCGCAGGGTTTTCCCCAGCATCACCTTGGTGGCCAGCTTCGCCAGCGGAACGCCGATCGCCTTGCTGACGAACGGGATTGTCCGGGAGGCCCGGGGGTTGACCTCCAACACGAAAAGCTCGCCGTCCTTGATTGCGTACTGGACGTTCATCAGTCCCACCACGCCGAGTTCCCCGGCAATCCTCTTCGTCTGGCCTTCGATCCGCTGAAGCATTTCCGGAGAGAAGCTGATCGCCGGAAGGGAACAGGCGCTGTCGCCGGAGTGGATTCCCGCCTCCTCGATATGCTCCATGATTCCGGCGACGACGGTGGTCGCGCCGTCGCTGATCGCGTCCACATCCACCTCGATCGCGTCCTCAAGGAACTTGTCGATCAGGACCGGGTGGCCGGCGGAGACCTCCAGCGCCCCGGCCATGAACGCCTTCAGACCCGCGGTGTCGTAAATGATCTTCATCGAACGGCCGCCAAGGACATAGGAGGGGCGGACCAGGACCGGGTAGCCGATCCGTTCGGCAGCCCGGACAGCCTCCTGCGTGTCCATCGCCGTGTCGCTGTCGGGCTGCCGGAGCCCCAACCGGTCGACAATTTCCTGAAATCGTCTGCGGTCCTCGGCCCGGTCGATCGCGTCGGGGGAGGTGCCCAGGATCGGCACCCCGGACATCTCCAGTCCGCGGGCCAGATTCAGCGGGGTCTGGCCGCCGAACTGAACGATGACGCCCAGCGGCTTTTCCGCCCCGAGGACGTGCAGCACATCCTCCAGCGTCACCGGTTCGAAAAAGAGCCTGTCGGAGGTGTCGTAATCGGTGCTCACCGTCTCCGGATTCGAATTGACCATGATGCTCTCGTATCCCTCTTCCCGCAGCGCGAAGGAGGCGTGGACGCAGCAGTAGTCGAACTCGATCCCCTGGCCGATCCGGTTGGGCCCGCCGCCCAGAATGACGACCTTCGGCTTCGTCGAAGGGCGCACCTCATCCTCATCCTCGTAGGTCGAGTAGTAGTAAGGGGTGTAGGCCTCGAACTCGGCCGCGCAGGTGTCCACAAGCTTGTAGACCGGCAGGATTCCCGCGGCATAGCGGCGGCGGCGGATCTCCCCTTCGGGAAGGTCCCAGATCGCGCCGAGGGCTTGATCGGAGAAGCCGAGCCGTTTGGCCCTGTAGAGAATCTCCGGCGAACAGGGTGTCCGTCGAATCTCCTCCTCCGCCTCGACAAGCGATCGGACCTGGTGGAGAAACCACGGGTCGATCTGTGTCAGGCGATGGATCTCCTCCAGAGCCATCCCGTGTTGAAAAGCCGCGGCGATGTAGAAGAGGCGAAGGGAGTTGGGCCGGGAGAGCCTCTGCTCCAGAAATTCCCGGGGGCGATGGGTTGCAGCCTCGGGCAGATCGGTCTTCAGGCCGAAGCGTCGGATCTCCAGCGAGCGGATGGCCTTCTGGAGCGCCTCCCGAAAGGTCCGGCCGATGGCCATGGTCTCGCCGACCGATTTCATCGACGTGGTCAGCAAATCCTCGGTGTCGGGGAACTTCTCAAAGGTCCAGCGGGGGATCTTGACGACACAGTAATCGATGGTCGGTTCGAAGGCGGCCATCGTTTCTCGCGTGATGTCGTTGGGAATTTCGTCGAGGGTATAACCGACGGCGAGCTTCGCAGCAATCTTGGCGATCGGGAAACCGGTCGCCTTGGAGGCGAGGGCCGAAGATCGGGATACCCGGGGGTTCATTTCGATGACAATCATCTCCCCGGTTTCGGGATGGACCGCGAACTGGACGTTGGAGCCGCCGGTCTCGACGCCGATCTCACGCATGATCGCGATGGCGGCGTCCCGCATCCGCTGGTACTCAACGTCGGTCAGCGTCTGGGCCGGAGCGACGGTGATCGACTCGCCCGTATGGATGCCCATCGGGTCCAGGTTTTCGATCGAGCAGATGATCACGACGTTGTCCGACCGGTCGCGCATCACCTCCAGTTCGTACTCTTTCCAGCCCAGGGCCGACTGTTCCAGCATCACCTCGTGGATCAGCGACGCGTCGAGGCCGCCCTTGGCGATTTCGGCAAGCTCCTCCCGGTTGTAGGCGACGCCGCTTCCGGTCCCGCCCAACGTGAACGAGGGGCGGATGATGATGGGGAATCCGATTTCGGCCGCCACCGAAAAGACATCATCCAATGACCGGGCGAAACCGCTTTTGGGCACCTTCAGGCCGATTTTCTCCATAGCCGTCCTGAAGAGCTGGCGGTCCTCCGCCTTGCGGATCACCCGCAGCGACGCCCCGATCATCTCGACGCCGTATTTTTCCAGCACGCCGGCCTCCGCGACGGAAACCGCCGTGTTGAGACCGGTCTGCCCTCCGAGCGTCGGCAGAAGTGCATCGGGCCTCTCCGCGGCGATGATTTTCTCCACCGCCTCCGGCGTGATCGGCTCGATGTAGGTCCTGTCCGCCGTTTCCGGGTCGGTCATGATCGTCGCCGGGTTGGAGTTGACGAGGATCACCTCGTACCCTTCCTCCCTCAGGGCTTTGCAGGCCTGGGTGCCGGAATAGTCGAACTCGCAGGCCTGGCTGATGATGATCGGTCCGGATCCGATGATCAGGATCTTCTTGATTCGTAAACGACCCGGTTGACCCCTCGAACCTCGTTGATGATCCGGCCGGACATGCGGCCCAGAAGGTCGTGGGGCAGTTTGGCCCAGTCCGCCGTCATCGCGTCGTCGCTCGTGACCGCCCGGATCACGATCACGTTTTCGTAAGTCCGCTGGTCCCCCATGATTCCGACGCTCCGGATCGGCAGCAGGACCGCGAAGGACTGCCAGAGTTTCCGATAGTGGCCGGCTGCCCGGATCTCTTCCATCAGAACCGCATCGGCTTTCCGCAGGATATCGAGCCGCTTTTCGGTGACCTCGCCGATGATCCGGACGGCAAGCCCCGGGCCGGGAAAGGGCTGCCGCCAGATCACGTCATCGGACATCCCGAGCTCCTGCCCGAGCAGCCGAACCTCGTCCTTGAAGAGGTGCTTCAGCGGTTCGATGAGCTTCAGTTTCATCCTTTTGGGGAGTCCCCCCACGTTGTGGTGGGATTTGATGACGGCGCTCGGCCCGCCGAAGGCCGAGCGGGATTCGATCAGGTCCGGGTAGAGGGTTCCCTGGGCGAGGAATTCCGCATCACGGATCTTCCGCGCCTCTTTATCGAAAACCTCGATGAAAATCCGTCCGATGATTTTCCGCTTCCGCTCCGGGTCCGTTACCCCGCGGAGGCCGTCGAGGAAGGCCTTCCGAGCCCGGGCGAAACGGATGTCCATTTGAAAATGCTTGCCGAAGAGGACGCGGACTTTTTCGGCCTCGTGGAGCCGGAGCAGACCGTTGTCGACGAAGACGCAGGTGAGCCGGCGGCCGATCGCCCGGTGAAGCAGAACTGCCGCAACCGACGAGTCGACGCCCCCCGAGAGACCGAGAATCACGCGCTTGTCGCCGACCGTCGCCCGGATTTCCGAAACGGCGTCGCGAACGAAGGCGCTCATCGTCCAGCTCTTCACGCAGCGGCAGACGCCGAAGAGGAAGTTCTCCAGCATCCTCTTCCCCTCCGGGGTGTGGACCACCTCCGGGTGGAACTGGAGACCGTAGAACCGGCGTTTCGCATCTTCGGCGGCGGCCGTCTCGGTGTTTTCGGTCCATGCCGTACTCACAAAACCCTTCGGCAATCTGCCGATCCGGTCGCCGTGGCTCATCCAGCAGCGCGTCTTTTTTTCGATGCCGGCGAGAACGGCGCTCCCCCGTTTCCGGACGTTCAGCTCGGCAAAGCCGTACTCCCGCTTGTCCGAGCGGATCACGCGGCCGCCCAGCGCATCCACCATGAACTGGAGACCGTAGCAGATTCCCAGGATCGGGATTCCGAGACGGAAGATCCCCGTATCCGCCCGCGGCGCATGCTTTTCGTAGACCGAGGCGGGCCCGCCGGACAGGATAATGCCCTCCGGCCGGAGTTCCCGGATTCTGCCGATGTCGATACCCGGCGGCTCGATCTGGCAGTATACCTGATGCTCCCGGACACGGCGGGCGATCAACTGGTTGTACTGGGATCCGAAGTCGATGATCAGGATCACGACGCGAACTCCTTTGCTGCATAACGAATCGGGTACAGACGATTTCTCATCCGAGCATCCTCCTGTGATCCATCAAAAGGATGAATTCATCGAAAAGCGCATCGGTATCATGGGGTCCCGGCGCCGCCTCGGGGTGGTACTGAACGCTGAAGGCCGAAAGCGACGGATAGCGGATCCCCTCCGAGGTGTGATCGTTCAAATTGTCCCGGATCGTTTCGATCTCACCGGAGAGAGAGTCGGGCAGAACGACAAAACCATGGTTCTGCGAGGTGATTTCGACCTTTTCGTTGCATCGGTTCTTGACGGGCTGGTTGATCCCGTGATGGCCGAACTTCAGCTTTGCCGTCCGTCCGCCCACCGCCTGCCCCAGGATCTGGTGTCCCAAACAGATGCCGAAGATCGGAACCTTTCCCAGGATTGTCCGGACCGTCCGGACGATATACGGCAGCGCCGCCGGATCCCCGGGGCCGTTGGAGAGCAAAACGCCGTCGGGCCGACGGGCGAGGATCTGATCCGCTGTCGCGGTTGCCGGAAAAACGAACACTTCGCATCCCCGCTTTTCCAGGTGGCGGAGGATGTTGTACTTGACGCCGCAGTCCAGGACGATCACGCGCCGGCCGCCCGCACCCGCCACGGGCGCGGAGGGGGCGGATCCGGCGATCATCGTTCCGGGTTTGCCGTTCCTCCAGAGATAGGGCTCTTTGCAGGCGACCGTCTTCACGAGGTCGCGTCCGATCAGCCCCGGTTCTTCCCGGACGCGCCGCAGAAGCGTTTCGATATCGGCCGTTTCCGTTGAAAGGATGCCCCGCATCGCCCCGGATCGACGGATTCCGCGGGTCAGCGCACGGGTGTCGATTCCTTCCACACCCAGCGTTTCATGCGCCTCCAGAAAAGCCTTCAGGTCGCAGCGGGAGCGCCAGTTGCTGGGAAACTCCCCATACTCCCGGACGACAAGCCCTTCCAGATGAATTCCGGCCGATTCCATGTCCTCCGGGTTGATTCCGGTATTGCCGATGAGCGGATAGGTCATTGCGACGATCTGTCCCTTGTAGGACGGGTCGGTCAGGATTTCCTGATAGCCGGTCATCCCCGTGTTGAAGATGACCTCGCCCAGAACCTCGCCCTCTCCGGCAAAGGCGTGACCCCGGTAAACATTTCCGTTCTCCAGAACCAGCAAAGCCGGTTTATTTTTGCCCTTCGCAAATGGTTGCATCACAGCATCGGCAGATAGCGCTCGATTTCGAAATGGCTGACATGGGTGCGGAAGCGGTCCCACTCCACCTTCTTGTTCTCGACAAACTTGTCGAAGATGTGATCCCCGAGGGTGTCGCGGACCAGCTTGCTTCCCTGCACCCACTGAAGGGCCTCGTAGAGACTCCCGGGCAGCGAGGTGATCCCGGCCTTCTCGCGCGCCTTCTCGTCCATTTCGAAGATGTCCTCTTCCACCGGATCGGGCAGCGGATAGGCCTTCTCGATCCCCTTCATCCCCGCGGCCAGCATCACGGCAAAGGCCAGGTAGGGGTTGCACGACGGATCAGGCGAACGGAACTCCATGCGGGTCGCCTTCTCCTTGCCGGGTTTGTACATCGGGACGCGGACCATCGCGGAGCGGTTCCGGCGCGCCCACGAAACGTAGACCGGGGCCTCGTAGCCGGGGACCAGCCGCTTGTAGGAGTTGATCCACTGATTGCAGATCCCGGTGATCTCCGGGGCATGGGTCAGGATGCCGGCGATGTAGTGCTTGGCCATTTTGGACAGGTTGTATTTGTCCTTGCCGTCGAAGAAGCAGTTCCTGGAACCCTTGAAGAGGGACTGATGGACGTGCATCCCGCTCCCGTTATGGCCGAAGATCGGCTTCGGCATGAATGTCGCGTAGACGCCGTTCTGCCGGGCGATTTCCTTCACTGCCGTCCGGTAGGTCATCACGTCGTCCGCCATGCGGAGCGCCTCGTTGTAGCGAAGATCGATTTCATGCTGGCTCGGGGCGACCTCGTGGTGGCTGTATTCGACACTGATCCCCATATCCTGGAGCGCGAAGATCGTCTGGCGGCGCAGATCGGTGGCCCGGTCCACGGGGAGGCCGTCGAAATATCCCCCCATGTCGAGAAACTCGGGGGCCTTGTCCGAGGCGAAATAGAAGAACTCGAGTTCAGGGCCGACATTGAAGGTATAGCCCTGCTTGCTGATCTTCTGAAGGGTCCTCTTCAGGACGTAGCGGGGATCGCCCTCGTAGGGTGTTCCGTCGGGATTCTGGATGTCGCAGATCATCCGCGCCACCGGACGGTCGGAGGGACGCCAGGGGATGATCTGGAAGGTGGTCGGATCGGGCATTGCGATCATGTCGCTCTCCTCGATCCGGCAGAATCCGGCGATGGAGGAGCCGTCAAAACCCATCCCCTCCTCGAGCCCGGACTCCAGTTCGCTGGGGGTGATGCTGAAGATCTTCTGAACCCCAAGGACATCGGTGAACCAGAACTGGATGAAGCTGACATTCCTCTCTTTGACGGTTTTCAATACATCTTTCTTCGTTTTCAGTTCGTACATGGCCTGATCCTTTCTTGGTGCAAATGGGTTTGTGATTGATGATATATCCCTTGCCGGCAAAAATCCAGCAACGCCTGCGCCAAAAACCTATTCCAGCGGATCGTTTTCGACCAGCCGCCAGATCCCGCAGGGGCAGGCCCCCGCGCAAAATCCGCAGCCGATGCAGCGGTCCGCATCCGCGAGGTACTCGAAAGCCCCTCCTTCCCCCTCTTTCCGCGAGATGGCGTTCTGCGGGCAGAGGGCCTCGCAGAGGCCGCAGTCGCGGCAGGCGCCGCAGGATGCGCAGCCGGCGGCGCAGGTCTGGGGATCCTCGAATCGGGGCGTCCGCGGGTCGTAATATTCGAGTTTCACCCTGTCCGTGTCTATCACAGGAAGCCTGTCGTAGGTCTCTTCCCGTCCCCGGAGCCTGTCGTCGATCGCCCGGGCCGCCACACGGCCCGCGCCGATGGCGTCCGTGAGGAGCCCCTGCCGGACGGCGTCGCCGATCGCGAACACCTTCGGGTCGCTCGTCCGAAACGTCTCATTGACGGCAATGAACCCTTTTTCCGTTTTGATCCTTCCGGGGAGGAAGCCCAGGTCGGGTTGATCGCCGACGGCCATGATCACCGTGTCCGCCGGCAGGGAAGCCCCGTCGGTCAGCTCCACGGACGTCTCCGTGATCGCCTTTGTGACGCGCGGCCAGAGGAACTTTGCCCCGGCGGCCTCCGCGTGCCTGCGTTCCACGCCGAAGGAGGCCGGCGGCTGGATATCGATCAGCGTAACCGATCCGGCGCCAAGACGGAACGATTCCGCAGCGGCGTCGCAGCCGACATTTCCCGCCCCGAGGATCACGACATTTTTCCCCACTCTGGCCTGATCGAGTCTGCTTTCTCTCAGAAAATCGAGCGCGGCTATCGCCCTTTCCCGGCCGGGTATGGGGATTTTCCGCGGCTTCTGCGCCCCCACGGCGATCACGACGGCATCGAATTTCTCGTGCAGTTTTTCAAACTGCCCTTCGGTCAGAGGGCGTTTGAGGTTTTTGTGGGGGATCTCCCGTTCCAGGCGCTTCAGTTCGTGTTCGAGAACGTCGTCCGGAATTCGGCTCCTCGGGATCGTTGCCGTGATCTTCCCGCCGAGACGTTTGCGCATATCGTAAATGACCGCTTCATGGCCCTTCATCCGGAGCTGCCAGGCGACCGACAATCCCGCCGCTCCGCCGCCGACCACGGCAATTTTATGGCCGGTGGTCGGCGCAGGCGACGGAACGGCGGCCTGAAGGCTGGCGCGGCCGAGAAGAGCCGTATCCACCGCCGGCAGGTCCGCCTTCTGACGGGTGCAGCTCTGCATGCAGAGGTTGGGACACAGGTAGCCGCAGACCGCGGCCGGGAAAGGGGTGTATGCGAGCGCAAGGTCCACCGCCTCCTGCGTTTTCCCGTTCCGGATCAGCTCCCATCGCTTCCGCACGGGGATCCCCGTCGGACAGTGAGCCTGACACGGGGGCAGGCATTTCTCGTTTTCCCAGACGGGAACGAAGCGGCGCAGCGAACCCGTCTCGATCACGGAAACGACGTCGCGCGGCTGAACGGTCAGATCCCCGATCATTCCGCCCGTCCCCAATTCCCGATCCCACACCTCCGTGTGAAAAAGGTTCATGCTTCGGGTCCGGCAGACCGCCTTTTCATAAGGCTTGCGGGCCGTGAGGAGCCGCCAGGCCGTCCGATCCCCCGTCAGCTCGGTGAACAGGTTTGTCCGGTCGATCCCGTCCAAAAAGTCCCTCAGCCCGGAAACCAGCCGGTCCCACTCGTCGTCGTCGGGCACGGTCAAACGCGCATCCTGCTCGCTGAAGCCCTGTTGGGGACCGCGGAAGAAGATCTTCCCGCCGACCATCCCGATACAGGGACGATAGCCGAGAACGTTGTCGGGCCTCTGTGCCTGATGGCCGCAGATGACCGCGACGCCGCCCGCCATGAACTCGGCGAAGGAATCGCCCGCCCCCCCCAGAACCCACAGCTCCGGAGGGTCGAAGCGGGGGTTGTGCTTGGTCATCGTCATTCCGCGCGCCCCGATCTCCCCGGCAATGAAGATCTTCCCCTGGGCCATCGCATTGGCGGTTCCGTTCGTGGCGTTTCCGCGGACGATGATGTGGGCCCCCGAATTCAGCCAGCCCACATCGTCGGAGGCGGGTCCCACGACGTCGATCCGGGTTCCGGGGAAGCCCATGGCCCCGACCCGCTGCCCCGATGTGCCGAGAATGCGGAGAAAGACGGGCTCATTTCCCGCCCGCCAGAGGCGCCCTCCGAGGCCGTGCTGACCCTGGGCGATGATCTCGATATGCCGGTGTCCTTCAGAGACGGCCTTCTGAAGGCGCTCCTCCAGGACGCGCGAATCGACGCGGACGCCCTTTTCGGATCCGGGAAGGATGATGGTCGGTTTCTGCGACATGACCTCTCCTGAACTCTTTAAATCACGTGCCGGATGCCGAGCCGCTCCGCGGCGGCCCTGTCGGTGACCCCCAGCGCATCGGACATCCCGATCGGAAGCGAGGTCGACCGGCCCAAGGGAGCAATGATCTTCTTGAGCTCCGTGTCGAAACTGAGGACCGTTTCAACCAGGCGTTCGGCCACCTTCTCCGGATCGAGCCGCCGGTAGAGGCGCGGGTCCTGCGACGTGATCCCCTTCGGACAGTGGCCGATGTTGCAGATGTTGCAGCGGTCCGTCTCCGAGCCGAGACACCCGGCCGTTGCCTGCATGATGGTTTTGCCCGACTGGATGCCGCTCGCCCCCAGCATGATCAGGGCGGCCGCGTTCGCCGCGAGATTTCCGTTCTTCCCGATGCCGCCGCCTGCAAAAATCGGAATCTCGTTCTGCTTTCCGATCTTCACGAGGTTCAGATACGCGTCGCGCACAATCCCCGCAATCGGATGCCCCATGTGGTCCATCGAGACGTTATAGGCCGCCCCCGTGCCGCCATCCTCGCCGTCCATGGCCAGGGCCGAGGCGTATGGGTTTCGGGTCAGGTTGTTGAGGACCGCCAGGGCGGTGGAGGTGGCCGAGATCTTCGGATAGACCGGGACGCGGAAGCCCCAGGCCATCGCCATCGACTGGATCATCTTGGCGACCGCCTCCTCGATGGAGTACTTTGTCTGATGCGTGGGCGGACTGGGTAGATTGACCCCCGCCGGAACGCCGCGGATCGCGGCGATCAGTTTGTTCACCTTGTACCACATCAGCAGCCCGCCGTCGCCCGGCTTGGCCCCCTGGCCGTACTTGATCTCGATTGCGCAGGGGTCCTCCTTCATCTCGGGCAGCGCGTGGATGATCTCATCCCATCCGAAGTAGCCGCTGGCGATCTGCAGGATGATGTATTTCAAAAACCGCGATCGCAGAAGTCTGGGCGGGCAGCCGCCCTCTCCGGTCGCGAAACGGACCGGCATTCCCAGTTCCTCGTTCAGGTAGGCGACGCCCATCTGGAGGCCCTCCCACATGGTCGGAGAGAGGGCGCCGAAGGACATGCTTCCCAGGATCAGCGGATAGATCTCCCGGACCGGCGGGATCCAGCCCCCCTCTTGACCGGCCCGGAGCGCCTCCTCCGGCGGGAGGATCCTCCCCAGCAGCGTCCGCAGCTCGAATTCATGGCGTCCCGCATCCAGCGCCGGGTCGGTCAGCATCGAAATCCGGACGAACTTGATGCTGTCCAGCAGGCTTTCCCGGGCGTTTCGGCGTCCGCCGCGACGGCGCGGGATGCCGCCCTGATTGATGTGGAAGCGGAGCTTGTCCGGCTCGTCGTTGTGGATCGGCATGATCGCGTGGTTGGGGCAGACCATGTCGCACATGCCGCAGCCGATGCAGGCATGGGCGGGATCCGTCCGCTGGCGGATCCCGTGGTAAACTCCATAAAGATTCCCCGGTTTTTCCGAAAGCCCAAGGGCGACCTGCAGGACCCTTTTCCGGTGGACGCCCAGCTCGATCGCCTGCACGGGACAGACCGCCGTGCAGCGGCCGCAGAGGCAGCACTTCTCCTTGCTCCAGAGAACCTGCCAGGGCAGATCCTTTGTGCTCAGTGCGGACGGCTTAAGCTGTCCAACTGGTTCCATCGTCCGACCTCCTGACGTTCCGGTCCCACAAAGACGGTGTCATACCGCATCGGCTGAAAATCCCGGCTCTTGTCGCGCGCCGGAATGGCCGCGTCCAGACCGCACATCTCCGAGGAGAAGGCGAACATTCCCGGATTTCCGCCCACCACGCCGGGGCGAAGCTTTTTGCTGTCCTGCAGCATGAACAGGGTCTTGTCGGGAAGACATCCCATCACGCAGTTCGGCCCGTCGATGATCAAAGGCCGGCAGCTCTGCTTGAGCAGCCGGAGCCAGGGGCCGTTCGGATGGTGATCCAGCTCGCCGTCCTTGAGCGGCGTGATCACATGCTTATAGGTTTCCAGTCCCAGGTTCAGATGCGTCAGCGAGTAGTGCAGAATGTGGGTGAACACCTCCGAGTCCGACTGGTAGCCGACATAGCCCGGCTCCCCGCGGGACATCAGAAATTCCCGGATCGGCACGAAAGCGGTATTCTCGCCGTTGGTCATGGTGGCCATCCCCTGGATGAAAAACGGGTGGCAGGCGTAAATGTCGATGGCATAGTTGGTGTTCTGCCGTCCCTGGGCCAGAATCGTCCGCGCCTGGAGTTCCTTGCGGTTCAGTCCGAGATAGTCCGCCACGGCCATCGGATCACCGACCTCCTTGATCATGATCACATCCGGCCAGAAGCTGAAGACCATCATCGATCCGTCCCTTTCGCCCATCTGCCGGAGCTGGAGACGGCACATCATCAGACGGCGCTGGATTTCCGCTTCGGGCAGGTTCTCCCAGTCGGGCGGATATTCATAGATGCGGACCAGATAATTGTCCCGTTTGGGTGTCCCCCGGGGCGGCCGCTTGGTCGGCCGGAACGAGAGTTTGTATTTTGTCATGAAATCCATGTCCATCATGTACCGGTCGAGCGCCTTGATTCCCGTGTTGGAGAAGATCCCGGAGAGGATGGGCCCCCCCCGGAACTGCTCGAAATCCCCTCCGAGGTCGGTCAGGAAAAGGCCGAGACCCGAGCCGTCATGCCCTTCCTTCATCACATCCAACGCGCGAATCGCGGTCATCGGCGAGAGGGGTTCCCTGCCGGTGATGGAAAACAATCTGCACATGATCGTCCGTCCTTTCGCTGTATCGAGCGGGAATCTCCCTGACGCGGCATCGGGGTTTCTTTTCCTGATTTGCCGGCGGACCAACGGTTTTGCCCGCATACGGGGACCCCGGTTTTTACAGATAAGCCAAAACCATGCCACTTTCAGGAGATCATCGGAAGGACGCCAAGGAATTGCCGTGTGATTCCGGAGGATAACCGTTCCGTTGCGGGAGGGGGCGTAAAGAGGCGGGACGGGCCTGACAAAAAAGTTGATTTGCCGAAAAAAGGAACAATATTGTGCCGACGTGTTCGTTTGCGGCACGAAAGGGAAAGATCACTCCTTGTCTGGATCCGGGCCTTTCCTTTTTGGGGTGCGGTAGGGCCGGGGGTCGATTCCCATCTTCCGGATCCGATACTGAATGATCCTTTTGGTGGTTCCGAGAAGCTTTGCCGCCTGGGACTGGTTCCCCCGGGTTTCCCGGAGCGCATGGGTGATCAGCTCGCGCTCCTTTGCCTCGACGACGACGTTCAGCCTTCCCAGTTCCTTTCTTTCCGTGCTTCGCAACCGGAGCTGCAGCGAAGGGGGGAGGTGCATCGGTTCGATCGTGTTTCCGGGCGCAAGCAGAATGGCCCGTTCGATACAGTTTTCCAGCTCCCGAACGTTGCCCGGCCAGTGGTAGGCCAGCAGGATCTCTGAAACCGCGGGGGAGATCTTTTTCACCGGCTTTCCCATTCCCCGCGTGTATTTCAGAACGAAGTGATCGGCCAGCAGGATAATGTCGCTTCCGCGCTCGCGCAAGGGGGGCAGATGGAGCGGGAAAACGTTCAGCCGATAGAAAAGATCTGCGCGGAAGCGTCCGGAGGAGAGATCCTGCTCGAGATTCCGGTTCGTTGCCGCGATGACCCGGACATCTACGCGCACCACACGGGAGGAGCCGAGCGGCTGGAATTGTTTTTCCTGGAGGACCCGGAGCAACTTGGCCTGTGCCGCGGCGGAGAGCTCTCCCACCTCGTCGAGGAAGATCGTTCCCCCGTTGGCCTCCTCGAAACGGCCGCGCCGCTGATGGAGGGCGCCGGTGAAAGCCCCGCGCTCGTGGCCAAAAAGCTCGCTTTCGAGAAGCGTGTCCGGGATCGCGGCGCAGTTGACCTGAACGAGCGGCCCCTTGAGACGGGGGCTGTTCCGGTGAATGGCGCGCGCGATCAGCTCCTTGCCCGTGCCTGTCTCCCCATGGATCAGGACCGTCGTGTTGGAATCCGCCACCTGGGCGATCATCCCGAACAGGTTCTGCATCACCCCCGAATGGCCGATAATGTCTATGGACGGCGTTTGGGTTCGGCCGAGGAGATGGCGCAGGCGCCGGTTTTCCTCCTCGATCCCGCGGTTGTGGACCTCCTTGGCAAGCAGTTCGGCGATCGAGGAGAGCATGGCAAGCTCCCGGTCCAGGTTTTCCACCTGCAGGGCGACCTTATCCGCAGAGAGCACTCCGACGACGCGGCCGTCATAGATGATCGGAACACAGAGAAAGGCCAGTTCGGAACGGTTCAGGTTGCGTCGGGCGCCGGTCCGATCCAGAAATTGGGCAGCCTTTCCGAGATTCGCACAGGCCATCGGCCGGCCGGTCTGCGCGACCTTGCCCGTAATGCCTTCCCCGGGGCGATAGGTGATGTCCAGACCCTGGATGTCCACACCGTGTGCCACATCCAGCCAGGCGGTCCCTGTTTCACGATCGATCAGAGAGATCATTCCCCGCTGCATCCCCAGACGGTTGCTCATCTCCTGCAGGGCCTGCTGGATCTGATCCCGAAGTTCCCCCGGTTGCGCCAGGATCCTGGCGATGGCGTGGAGTGCGGCAAGCTCTTCGAAGCTATGGATGCTAATCTCTTTTCTCCCCGGCATACCGACATGCGGCGGTTGCCAAATTGATGGACGGAAACTAACACGGATCGATACATAAATGCAATGCGTGCGGTTGACAGCGCAAACCGATCAACAACCTCCTATGATCACCTCCCATTTTTCACTTGACAGATCCGGCGAAAAGGCTTAAATGTTTCTTCAAGGAAGAATGGTATTTATGAAATCAAGAAACACCGTCATCGCTCTGATCGCCTTGGAAGGCATAATTATCGGGCCTGCATATTGGGACCTGGGCGGAGGGTAGTGTTTCCAAAAAAAAGCGAAATCGACAAAATCCGTTATCAGGTTCGTCCGATAACGGATTTTTTGTTTCCACCCATTTGATGCCGCTTGCGCAAGGGGATGTTTCCCCGGAGAGGATCCACAGGATGGAAGATCAGGACGTATTCATCTATGACACGACATTGAGGGACGGGACCCAGGGCGAAAAAATCAATCTTTCCGCCGAGGAAAAAATCCGGATCGCCCGGCGGCTCGACGAGATGGGTTTTCACTACATCGAGGGGGGGTGGCCCGGATCCAACCCGAAGGATGCCCGCTTTTTTGAGATCGCGAAGGGAATCCCGTTCCGAAACGCCCGGATGACCGCTTTCGGCAGCACCCGGAAACCGGGCATCCGGCCTGAAGCCTGCAAGAATCTCCGGACGTTGCTGGCCGCGGAAACGCCGGCCGTGGCCATTTTCGGGAAGAGCTGGGATCTCCACGTCACGGAGATTCTGGAAATTCCGCTCGAAGAGAACCTGGCCATGATCCGGGAGTCGATTGCTTACCTGAAAACCCGGGGCAAGGAGGTGATCTTCGACGCGGAGCACTTCTTTGACGGGTACCGTCTGAATCCCGCTTACGCGCTGGAAACCCTGAAGACCGCCGCGGACGCCGGCGCAGACCGGATCGTTCTTTGCGACACCAACGGGGGAACCATGCCCCATGTTCTGACGGCCGCCGTCCACGCCGCCTTTGCCGCCGTTCCCGGGATCCGGTTCGGCATCCATGCGCACAACGACTGCGGCCTTGCCGTGGCCAACACGATTGCCGCCGTGCACGCAGGGGCCATCATGGTTCAGGGAACGGTCAACGGGTACGGGGAGAGGTGCGGCAATGCCGACTTGATATCCGTCATCGGCAACCTTCAGCTCAAAATGGGCCGAAAATGCCTCCCGGAGGCCTCGATGGCGCAGCTGACGAACCTCTCTTACTATGTCAGCGAAGTCGCCAATGTGAGACCTCTCCCCTTCCGCCCCTTCGTTGGGGCAAGCGCATTTGCCCATAAGGGGGGCATCCATGTCAACGCCGTCACCAAGAACCCCCAGGCTTACGAACACATCCGGCCGGAGCAGGTGGGCAACCGTCAGCGGGTGCTCGTTTCCGACCTCGCCGGAAAGAGCACCATCGACCGGAAGGCGCTGGAGCTGGGGGTGGATCTGAAGGGAAAGGGCGACGTAAGCCGGAAAATCGTAAAGGAAATCAAACGACTCGAAGACGAGGGGTTTCAGTTCGATGCGGCCGACGGTTCCCTCTCGCTGCTGATGAAGAAAATCACCGGCGCGTTCGATGAGCCCTTCACGCTCGAATGCTTCAGTGTTACGAACGGAAAGACGCGCAACAACCCCCCCGTGTGTCAGGCGACCATCAAAATTTCGGTGGGCAGCGATGTGGAGTTGACCGCCGCGGAAGGAAACGGCCCTGTCAATGCGCTGGACAACGCGCTCCGGAAGGCGTTGGCCAAATTCTACCCGCAAATCAGCGAGATGAACCTCGTTGATTTCAAGGTGAGGATCGTCGAGGGAAGCGAAGGAACGGCCGCCAGGGTCAAGGTGCTGCTCGATTCCCGGGACGGGGAAGAGGTGTGGAGCACCATCGGCGTATCGGAGAACATCATCGAGGCCAGTTGGCAGGCCCTTGTGGACAGCATCCAATACAAGCTGAGCAAGGACCACCTCAACAAGAACAATCCGGCCTGACCCGCCGGAGGGTGCGGACGTCCTATCGATCTTTCGTTGATCATCGTCCCTGTTTCTGATAAATTCGAAAAACAGAGATCGGGAAGGCCTCCCGATATCGGACAGGGACGGTATGCTGGTCGCCATCAACAATCAGAACCCCCAGATGCGGCTGATCTGCAAAGCGGTGGACGTCCTCCGCGGCGGCGGAATCGTCATCTACCCGACCGATACGGTCTACGGGATGGGGTGCGACCTGTTCAACAAGAAGGGGATCGAGCGGATCTACGAGATCAAGCGCCGAGACCGGAAACAGCCTTTGAGCTTCATCTGCTCCGACCTCAAGGATATCAGCCGTTATGCGCAGGTTTCCGACGGCGCATACAAGATCATGAAACGCCTGCTTCCGGGTCCCTTCACGTTCATCCTCAACGCCTCGCGAAGCGTCCCTAAAATCATCCTCCCCAAGAGACAGACCACGGGAATCCGGGTTCCCGACAACCGGATCTGCCAGGCCCTCGTCGGCGAGATGGGTTCGCCCATCATCAGCACCAGCGTCAAGGACGGGGATGGCGAACTGCTCAGCGATCCCCGCATCATCGAGGAACTCTATGGAAAACGGGTGGACATGATCATCGACGGCGGAATCATCGCGGCGACGCCGTCGAGCGTCATCAGTCTCCTGGACGAGGGGGTTGAGGTCATTCGAATCGGAAAGGGCGATGTATCCGCCTTCCTATAGAAAGGATCATTATGAGAAAACAGATGCTGATCAACGCCGTCCACCTCGAACAGAAACGCATGGCGATCGTGGAAGACGGCAAGCTGGTCGAATTCAACATCCAGATGACCGTGCGCGAGCCGATCACCGGCAATATCTACAAGGGGATCGTCATGAAGGTGGAGCGGGGCCTCCAGGCCGCCTTCGTGAACTATGGCGGCCGGAAGGACGGCTTTCTCCCGCTGCGGGACGTCAGCGCCAATAATTTTTCTGAAGGCGGGAAATCGACGCTGAAGCCCGGACAGGAGATCCTCGTGCAGATCCTCCGGGAGGTCAGCGAACGCAAAGGCGCGCTTCTGACCTCGTACATCTCGTTGCCGGGGAGATATCTGGTGCTCCTGCCCAACAAGGAGAGCAGCGGCATTTCCCGGAAAATCGAGGACGAGGAGGACCGAAAACGTCTCAAGGAACTGGTCGAGCAAATCAAAACCGAGGAGGACATCGGCTTCATCGTCCGGACAGCCGGGATGAACCGGACCAAGCAGGAGCTGGCCCGGGACTACCAGCATCTCTCCCGTCTCTGGAAGGAGATCCGGAAGAGGGCCGCCGAGACGGCCGCCCCCGCGCTGATCTACCAGGAGAGCGCCTTCGGCGTCCGCTCGCTGCGGGACTATTTCACGCCGGACATCGAGGAGATTCTGGTGGATGATCCGGAGACGTTCCGTCAGGTCAGGTCTTACTGCAAGGCCGTCGCCCCCCGAAATCTCAAGATGATCAAGCTGTCCAAGGAGAAATCCCCTCTTTTCGACCGATATCAGCTTGAGGATCAGATCCGCGTCATCTACCAGGACCGCGTGGACCTGAAGTCCGGCGGTTATCTGATCATCAACCCCACCGAGGCGATGATCACGATCGACGTCAACTCCGGGCGCGGTTCGCACAAGCGGAATGTCGAGGAGACCGCATTTCAGACGAACATGGAGGCGGCGGAGGAGATCGCGCGCCAGCTCCGCCTGCGGGACCTCGGGGGATTGATCGTCATCGACTTCATCGACATGATGGACAGCAAGCACAACGCGGAGGTCGAAAAGGCCTTCAAGAAGGCGCTGAGTCTGGACCGGGCGAGGATTCAGCTCTCCCACATCTCCAAATTCGGCCTCCTGGAGCTCTCGCGCCAGAAGAAGCAGTCCACGATCCAGGAGATCAGCTATACCCAGTGCCCCTTTTGCCGGGGCCGGGGGGTGCGGCCTTCCCTCGAGTATACGGCCCTGACGGCCTACCGGAAGATCGAAACCCAGGCCGTCAAGGGGATTTTCTCCGCGATCAAGGCCTGTGTTCCGCAGGAGGTGGCCGATTACCTCCAGAACCAGAAACGGGCGGAAATCAGCCGCCTGGAAAACAACTACGACATGACGGTCCACATCACGGGAAATGCCGGCATGGTGTGGGACGAGTCGAAAATGGAGACAATCCGGCGGGAAACGCCGGCGGCGGAGCAGGCCAATCACGTCCGGAAGGCCCCGGAAGAAGCCGAAGGCCCGATCGCGGCGGATCAACCTGCGCCGCGGGAAGCG
>JAEAMF010000415.1_pt1 | contig 55391 bp, 49 predicted proteins | sample 8958721 | NCBI WGS metagenome assembly JAEAMF01 (sample SAMN16933255, study PRJNA681124) | bioreactor sludge metagenome | isolation source: anaerobic bioreactor treating anionic surfactant - SDBS | place: India: Bengaluru | collected 2019-02-28
TCGTTACACCCTGGCCGGTACCGAAGTATCCGCACTGCTGGGCCGTATGCCTTCGGCAGTAGGTTACCAGCCGACCCTGGCTGAAGAGATGGGCGTGCTGCAAGAGCGCATCACTTCGACCAAGCAAGGTTCGATCACCTCGATCCAGGCCGTATACGTACCTGCGGACGACCTGACTGACCCGTCGCCAGCGACCACCTTCGCCCACTTGGACGCCACCGTGGTACTGTCCCGTGACATCGCCTCCCTGGGTATCTACCCAGCGGTCGATCCACTGGACTCGACTTCGCGTCAGCTGGACCCTCTGGTCATCGGCACCGAGCACTACGAAACCGCTCGCGGTGTTCAGTACGTGCTGCAGCGCTACAAAGAGCTGAAGGACATCATTGCCATTCTGGGTATGGACGAACTGTCCGAATCCGACAAGCAACTGGTATCCCGTGCTCGTAAGATCCAGCGCTTCCTGTCCCAGCCGTTCTTCGTGGCTGAAGTCTTCACCGGTGCTTCGGGTAAATACGTTTCCCTGAAAGACACCATTGCTGGCTTCAAAGGCATCCTCAACGGTGACTACGACCACCTGCCAGAACAAGCGTTCTACATGGTCGGCAGCATCGAAGAAGCGATCGAGAAAGCCAAGAAACTGTAATCCCGGCGCCCCGAAAGGGGCGCTAATCAGGTTGAGGCAAGCAGATGGCTATGACAGTCCATTGCGATATCGTCAGCGCGGAAGGAGAAATTTTCTCCGGTCTGGTCGAGATGGTGGTTGCGCACGGCAACCTGGGTGATATCGGTATCGCTCCAGGCCACGCCCCGCTGATCACTGATCTGAAGCCGGGTCCGATCACGCTGACCAAGCAGGGTGGCGACAAGGAGGTGTTCTACATCTCCGGTGGTTTCCTCGAGGTCCAGCCGAACATGGTCAAGGTGCTTGCCGATACCGTGCAACGCGCTAGCGACCTGGATGAAGCCTCCGCTCAGGAAGCCGTCAAGGCTGCTGAAAAGGCCCTGCACGAAAAAGGCGCGGAGTTCGACTACGGTTCCGCCGCTGCACGTCTGGCCGAAGCCGCAGCCCAGCTGCGCACCGTCCAGCAGATCCGCAAGAAGTTCGGCGGTTAAGCCAAGCTTCTGTAGTGCGATTGAGTTAAAGGGTAGCCTCGGCTACCCTTTTTCTTTTTCTGTAACTCCTTCTTTTTGGTCACAGTCGCTGACCACCCAGGATTGGTAGCCAGTCATGTCTCTCGATATCGTTATTCTCGCCGCGGGCCAAGGCACACGCATGCGTTCAGCCTTGCCCAAGGTGCTGCACCCGGTTGCGGGCAATTCCATGCTTGGCCATGTTATCCACAGCGCCCGGCAACTTCAGCCACAGGGTATGCACGTGGTAATCGGGCATGGTGCGGAAGTGGTTCGTGAGCGTTTGGCTGCCGACGATCTGAATTTTGTACTGCAAGATAAACAACTGGGCACAGGCCATGCTGTCGCACAGGCGCTGCCACACCTGACGGCCGATACCGTGCTGATCCTTTACGGTGATGTGCCGCTGATCGAAGTCGACACCCTCAAGCGGTTGCTGGCCAAGGTTACTGCGCAGCAACTGGGCTTGCTGACCGTTACGCTGAACGACCCGACAGGCTATGGCCGTATCGTGCGTGATGCACAGGGCCAGGTGGCGGCAATCGTCGAGCACAAGGATGCCAGCGAAGCACAGCGGGCGATCAAGGAAGGCAACACCGGTATCCTCGCTGTCCCGGGGGCGCGTTTGGCTGAGTGGCTTGGCCGGCTGTCTAACAACAATGTGCAGGGTGAGTACTACCTCACCGACGTGATCGCCATGGCCGTTGCGGATGGCCTGGTGGTTGCCACCGAGCAACCGCACGACCCGATGGAAGTGCAAGGCGCCAACGACCGTCGCCAACTGGCTGAGCTGGAGCGTCATTATCAGTTGCGTGAGGCACGTCGGCTCATGGCGCTGGGCGTCACCCTGCGTGATCCGGCGCGTTTCGATGTACGTGGCGAGGTTACCGTTGGTCGTGATGTGCTGATCGACATCAACGTGGTCCTGGAAGGTCGTGTCGAGATCGAAGACGACGTGGTGATCGGTCCTAATTGTGTGATCAAGGACAGCACCCTGCGCAAAGGCGTGGTGGTCAAGGCCAACAGCCATATCGAAGGTGCCATCATGGGCGAGGGCAGCGACGCCGGCCCATTCGCGCGTCTGCGCCCTGGCAGCGTGCTGGAAGCACGAGCCCATGTGGGTAACTTTGTCGAGTTGAAGAATGCTCACCTGGGCGAGGGTGCCAAAGCCGGTCACCTGACCTACTTGGGCGACGCTGAAGTCGGCGCACGGACCAACATTGGCGCAGGCACCATCACCTGCAACTATGACGGTGCGAACAAGTTCAAGACGGTGTTGGGTGAGGATGTCTTCATCGGTTCCAACAACTCCCTGGTTGCGCCTGTGGATATCCTTTCTGGCGCTACAACGGCAGCCGGTTCGACCATTACGCAGAATGTCGATGCAGCTCAGTTAGCCGTTGGTCGGGCTCGTCAGCGCAACATCGATGGCTGGAAGCGGCCAGAGAAGATCAAGAAGAACTGACGTTATCCACATGTGAATAAAAGAGCCGACTGGATTGTGTATAAGTCGGCTTTTTTTATGCCAGGCGCTCTAGGCCGGGATTGGTGGATAAAAGCGTCAGTCATGTCTAGTTATGCACAGGCAAAAACATGCGCATCGTCCTTGACGAAGTGAAAGCTTTAGGTTTTGATTGGCTTCATTAACTTACGAAACGAAACTTAAAGCCAAAATGTCGAAACGAAACACTCCACAACGACGGCACAACATCCTCGCGCTGCTGAATGAGCTGGGCGAGGTCAGTGTCGATGCGTTGGCCAAACGTTTCGAGACCTCGGAAGTCACCATCCGCAAAGACCTGGCGGCTCTTGAGGCCAATGGTCTGTTGCTGCGTCGTTACGGCGGCGCGGTTACGCTGCCTCAGGAACTGATTGCCGATCAGGCACAGCCGGTGTCTGCCTATAAACAGGCCATTGCCCGCGCTGCAGTGGGCAGGATTCGTGAGCATGCGCGAATCATCATCGACAGTGGCAGTACGACCGCCGCCATGATCCCTGAGCTTGGCCAGCAGCCGGGCCTGGTGGTGATGACCAATTCGTTGAATGTCGCCCGCGCCCTTAGCGAGCTTGAGCATGAACCGGTGCTGTTGATGACCGGCGGTACCTGGGATCCGCATTCCGAATCCTTCCAGGGCCAGGTCGCCGAGCAGGTACTACGCTCTTACGATTTCGACCAGTTGTTCATTGGCGCCGATGGCATCGACCTGGTGCGTGGCACCACCACATTCAATGAGTTGCTGGGGTTGAGCCGGGTCATGGCCGAGGTCGCGCGGGAAGTGATTGTCATGGTCGAGTCGGACAAGGTCGGTCGCAAGATCCCCAATCTCGAGCTGCCCTGGAGCAGCGTCAATACCCTGATTACTGATGAGCGCCTGCCCCAAGCGGCACGCGAACAGATTGAAGCCCGCGGCGTAAACGTTATCTGCGCCGTAATCAGCTAGGAGTAATTTCTATGTGTGGAATCGTTGGCGCCGTCGCTGAACGTAACATCACCACTATCCTCATCGAAGGCCTCAAGCGCCTGGAGTACCGTGGCTATGACAGCGCCGGCCTGGCCGTCTATAGCGCGCAAGGCGTCCTGGAGCGCCGTCGTCGTATCGGCAAGGTCAGTGAGCTGGAAGCTGCCGTTGCCGCCGAACCGCTGTCGGGCCTGCTGGGTATCGCCCATACCCGTTGGGCAACCCACGGTGCGCCCAGCGAGCGCAATGCACACCCTCATTTTTCTGGCCACGAGCTGGCGGTGGTGCATAACGGCATCATCGAGAACCATGAGGAGCTGCGCGAGCAGCTCAAGAGCCTGGGTTATGTGTTCAGCTCGGAAACCGATACCGAGGTGATCGTTCACCTGCTGCATCACACCCTCAAGACCCAGCCTGACCTTACCGAAGCGCTCAAGGTAGCGGTCAAGCAACTGCACGGTGCCTATGGCCTGGCCGTTATCAGTGCCAAACAACCGGATCGCCTCGTCGCTGCGCGTAGCGGCAGTCCGCTGGTGATTGGCCTGGGCCATGGGGAAAACTTCCTGGCGTCCGACCAGTTGGCCCTGCGCCAGGTCACCGACCGTTTCATGTACCTGGAAGAAGGTGATATCGCCGAGATTCGCCGCGACAAGGTCAGTATCTGGAACCAGGCCGGCCAAGCAGTTCAGCGTGAAGCGGTGCAGTACCACGAAGGTGCAGAAGCAGCTGACAAGGGTGAATACCGCCACTTCATGCTCAAGGAAATCCACGAGCAACCTACCGTGGTACAGCGCACGCTAGAGGGTCGTCTGGGCACTGACCACGTGCTGGTTCAGGCCTTTGGCCCGCAAGCTGCCGAGCTGTTTGCCAAGGTTCGCAATGTACAGATCGTTGCCTGTGGCACCAGTTACCATGCGGGTATGGTTGCGCGCTACTGGTTGGAAGAACTGGCCGGTATTCCGTGCCAGGTCGAAGTGGCCAGCGAGTTCCGCTACCGCAAGGTTGTTGTGCAGCCCGACACCCTGTTTGTTTCGATCTCCCAGTCTGGTGAAACCGCAGACACCCTGGCAGCGCTGCGCAATGCCAAGGCGCTGGGCTTCCTGGCCAGCCTGGCCATTTGCAACGTCGGTATCAGTTCGCTGGTACGTGAATCGGACCTGACCCTGCTGACCCTGGCCGGCCCGGAAATCGGTGTGGCCTCGACCAAGGCGTTCACCACCCAACTGGTTTCGTTGATGCTGCTGACCCTGGCCCTGGGCCAAGTTCGTGGCACCTTGGGAGCAGGCGTTGAGGCCGATCTGGTCGAGCAATTGCGCCGTCTGCCGGTTCGCCTGGGCGAAGCGTTGGCGATGGATGCCACCATCGAGAAAATCTCGGAGCTGTTCGCCGACAAGCACCACACCTTGTTCCTTGGTCGTGGTGCGCAGTTCCCGGTAGCGATGGAGGGTGCGCTCAAGCTCAAGGAGATCTCCTATATCCACGCCGAAGCTTACCCGGCTGGTGAGCTCAAGCATGGCCCGCTGGCGCTGGTGGACAACGACATGCCTGTGGTCACAGTGGCGCCGAACAACGAGCTGCTGGAAAAGCTCAAGTCCAACCTGCAGGAAGTGCGCGCCCGTGGTGGTCAACTGGTCGTCTTTGCTGATGAGCAAGCCAGCATGAGCAATGGTGAAGGGACTCACGTGATCGCGATGCCGCACATCGCAGATGCCCTGGCGCCGATTCTCTACACCATTCCGCTGCAGTTGCTGTCGTACTACGTTGCCGTGCTCAAAGGCACCGACGTTGACCAGCCACGCAACCTCGCCAAGTCGGTGACTGTGGAATAAGACTGTTGTTGAGGCGAGCGCGTTGGTTACTAACGCTGCTCGCCTGCTTCAGACCGGCCTAGAGCTTGAACTGGCTGACAATCTCATCCAGCCGTCGAGCGTCTTCACCAGCCGCTCGGCCACTGGCCAGTGTGCTCTCAGACAGTTCTGCGGTACGCCCGGCGACATTCGCCACGCTGCTGATCCGCTGGTTGATTTCATCGCTGACCATGGACTGCTCGCGAGCCGCTTCAGCGATGTGCAAGCTCATCCCCGATACCGAGGCCATCAAGGTACTGATGTTCACCAGTGCCTGACCGGCTATTTCGGCCTGCGTGACACCTTTTTCGGCATAGGTACGGCTTTCCTGCATGACTGCGACGGCCTCTTGGGACGCACTCTGCAGGCGTTCGATCATGCCATGGATTTCTTGTGTCGAGGCCTGGGTACGGCTGGCCAAGGTGCGGACTTCATCGGCTACCACGGCAAAGCCTCGGCCTTGCTCGCCTGCGCGTGCTGCTTCAATGGCGGCGTTCAATGCCAGCAAGTTGGTTTGTTCGGCAATGGTCCGTATCACTTCCAGCACCCCACCAATGGAACGTGAGTGGGTTTCCAGGGTTTGAATCACTTCGGACGCCCGGCCCACTTCGTTGGCCAAGGTACGAATCTCGACAATCGTCTGGTTCACCACGCCAATCGCTTCTTGCGTCTGGCGATCAGCGTCACCGGTTTGGGCCGAGCTTGCCTGGGCATTGGCGGCCACGCCCTGTACGGTGGCGGCCATCTGATTGACTGCTGTGGCCACTTGATCCACTTCCGAACGCAAGGTTTCGGCGCTCGCTTCGGCAGCTTGCGCATCATTGACCAAGTGCGTCGATGACTGGCCCAAGGTGCAGCCTACTTGGGCTACCGTCGCAATTTGCCCCCTGAGGCCGGCAACGAACTGATTGAAGCCCGCAACCACTTCACCGATCTCATCATCGTTGTCCTGGCGCAGCGTACGGCTGAGGTCACCATTACCGGTGTTCAAATCGCGTAACGAACTGGACATCCGGTTGAGGGGGGGCAGGACGCGGCGGCTGATCAGCCAAAGGGTGCCAAGGATCAATAGCAACGCTATGCCCCAGGCCACGAGCGTATTGACCTTCAGGGACTCACGCACTTCGCTGGTTTCGCTGAGGGTTGTCTTGTACTTGGCCGACAGCGGGTCACGTAGCCCGGCGAACGCACGAATCACTTCTGCCGAACGCTGGTCGAAGTCTTCCATCACCTTGTCGCCAGACTCCTTGCCGGGACCGGTGTAGGCCTGGAACATGCGCAGGCCCACATTGTCGAGCCGTTCTGCCGGGGCGTTCATCGCCTCCAGTTCGAGGCGGAATGCTGGAATTGCCTGCTTGAGTTCGTTCAGCTTCTCCTGCATCCGCTGAAAGTGCCGATGGGCGGTGGCGGCTGCCTCGTTTTCGCCGGTCAAGCTTGCGTCGGTGTAGAACTGCTGAATTTGCGCCGTGTGGTAACGAAGTTCTTCTACCTCTTGCTGGGCACTACTGAGGTTTTCCAACTGTCGGCTGAGATCATCCAGGCGGTTGACCTGATGAGAAATCCAGAATGACAGCCCCAGCGCCACAAGGATCAGTGCTGTTGCGCTGCTGATCATCAGGCGGGTAATAGTGAACTTCACGAAACGCTCCTTACAATGTAGTTAAATCGTGCAATCTAGAACATGAGCCGCGGTGCACAGTGCGTCAGCCGAAGCATTTTTCATTCGGCCAATAGTGCCTTGCTGATAAATCAGTTTATTAACGATCGTTTCCAGCGATGGGATAACACAGGGCGCGAACGTGAGTATGCGGGATAGTTATTCGCCTATCTTACTATTGAGCGAGCGCCCGTGCGCTTACATTTTCAATGGGTTTTCATGTACTTAAGTACTGGTTTTTGTTGAAGGCAACAGGCAGGCGACGCGTTATCAATCAACACCACCACCTGACGGTAATGCTGTATTGATTCAGGTCAACTAGAACAGTATTAGTTGAGAGCGATACGCAACTACAGGTCTATTTATAAGTGCAGCGTGGATTTTGTAAGTTATTGATTTGTATGATTTAAATTTTAACTAACAGTTATTCCATTATCCTTTGGCATCTGCAAGGTGGCCGTCCACTGGCGCTTCAGACGTTGTTATCCACAGCCTGCATCTGTTCAATCAGAGCCAGGCAGTGCTTGAGCAGGGGTGAGTTATCCCCAGCCCGGCGGCTGAGAATGATGGGTGAAACCGCCGAGGTCTCGGTCAGTGGTGCGTAGACGATGTCTGCGCGGTGCTGGGTTTGTACCGACGCGGGTACCAGGGTTATCCCCAGCCCCGCCGCCACCAGCCCGAGGGCGGTCTGCAGTTCGTTGGTCCATTGCACTACCCTGACGCTGAGGCCATGGTTGGCGAACAGCGCCATGATGTGGTCGGCGTAACTTGGCCGTGGCGTGGCGGGGTAGAGCACAAAAGGTTCGCGGGCCAACAGCGCCAGGTCCAGCGGCTGCCCCAGTAAGGGATGCCCGCAAGGCAAGGCGGCAACCAACGGGTCTTCGCGCAACACATGCTGTTCAATGGCCGGGTCATTGATGCGGATACGACCGAAGCCGATATCGATGCGCCCGGCCTTCAGGGCCTCGACCTGTTGCAGGGTAATCATCTCCTGCAGGCCCAGCTCCAGATCCTCGGAACGACGCAGTCGGCGGATCAACTCCGGTAGCAGGTCGTACAAGGTCGAAGGTGCGAAACCGATCCGCAACCACTGGCGCTCACTGTTGGCAATGCGTCGGGTGGCTTCGGCAACTTGTTCGAGCTGGTCGAGCAAGGCGGCGCTTTGTTCATGGAAGAAGCGCCCGGCTTCGGTCAGGCGCAGCGGACGGCTTCGCTCCAGCAGCTCTACGCCAAGGGTCTCCTCCAGTTGACGGATCTGTCGACTCAGCGGCGGCTGAGCAATGTGCAGCTGTTCGGCGGCGCGGGTGAAATTCAGGGTCTGCGCCAGCACGCGGAAATAACGCAAATGGCGCAGTTCCATGATACCTCCAAGGTATGGTTACCCACTTAACGGATATTGGACTGCCCACATCGACTAACGCAAGCTGGTCGCCTGTGGATAACCAGACCCTGTGGATATCGACATCATAATAATAAAACGAGGCCAGCCTATGAGCAGCCACCTGCTGAGCGAGCGCAGCCGTGTATTCGAGCGCGCCGACCCTTATGTGGTCTCCGACTACGTCAATCAGCATGTCGGCGGCCATTGCTTGCGCCTGCCCAGAACTGGCGACCTGCAGGCCAGTATCAACCATCGCAAGTTCGCCAGCCTCGACTTGTGTCGCCTGAGCTATGGCGGCAAGGCGCGGGTTACTTCACCTGCGCTGGGCAGCCTGTATCACTTGCAGATCCTCCTCAAGGGCCATTGTCTTTCGGCTTGCCGTGGCAATGAGCACCCTTACGTTCCAGGCGAGTTGCTGTTGATCAACCCCGATGACCCGGTAGACCTGACCTATTCGGCCGACTGCGAGAAATTCATCCTCAAGCTGCCGGCCAGCCTGCTCGAACAGACCTGCCTGGAACAGCGCTGGCAGGTGCCCGAAGGCGGCATTCGCTTCAAATCGGCCCGTCACAAGACCCAACCGCTGGATGGTTTCATCGGTTTGCTCGGGTTGGTCTGCGCTGAGGCCGAGTCCGACCATTCGCTGTTACAGGTCCAGGAACACTACGGCCGTATTGTCGCCAGCAAGCTGCTGACCCTGCTGGACAACAACATTCAACGGGGGGAGCCGCAGGTTCAGGCTCATTCCTTTGAGCAGTTGGTGGAGTACATCGACGCCAACCTGAATCAAGACATCAGCATCGTGCAGTTGATGAACGTGGCGCGGGTCAGTGAGCGAACGCTGTATTCACTGTTTGAGCGCCATGCAGGCCTGTCGCCGAAGGGGTATGTGCGCCAGCGCAAACTGGAGCGTATCCATGCAGTCTTGCAGGATCCTGCCAGCAGCGTACGCAACGTGACGGAAATCGCCTTGGACTATGGTTTTCTGCACTTGGGGCGCTTTGCCGAGAGTTATCGCCAGCGCTTTGGCGAACTGCCCTCGGTGACCTTCAAACGCCACCGCTGACACCTGGTCAGCCCCTGCGCTATCTGGATAGCGATTCGCAGGAAATGGCTATTGCCATGCTCGACGTCTCCCTAACCTGAGTGTGCGAACACCGCCAGGCCCCAGCGCCGAGTGGGTATTGCGCCTTCGGGTTTCGATAACAACAACAAAAGAGACGCGCACCATGCGAGCAGTCGATATCAATGCCCTGATCGATCAGGCGAAGTTCAATCCCTTTCACTGGCGCGTGCTGTTCTGGTGTGCGCTGATCATCATCTTCGACGGTTACGACCTGGTCATTTATGGCGTGGTGCTGCCGGCATTGATGCAGGAGTGGGGCATGACCCCGCTGCAGGCGGGTGCCCTGGGTAGCTATGCGCTGTTTGGCATGATGTTCGGTGCACTGGTGTTTGGCCCGTTGTCGGACCGCATCGGTCGCAAGAAGGCAATCACCCTCTGCGTGATCCTGTTCAGTGGCTTTACGGTACTCAACGGTTTCGCCCGCAACCCTACGGAGTTCGGTCTCTGCCGGTTTATCGCCGGTTTAGGAATCGGCGGCGTCATGCCCAACGTGGTGGCGCTGATGAACGAATACGCACCGAAGAAAATTCGCAGCACCCTGGTCGCGATCATGTTCAGTGGTTACTCGGTGGGCGGCATGCTGTCTGCCGGGCTGGGCATTGTGCTGTTGCCGGCCTTTGGTTGGCAGTCGGTGTTCTATGTGGCGGTCATTCCGCTGCTGACGCTGCCGTTGATCTTGCGCTTTTTGCCGGAGTCCCTTGGTTTTCTGGTGCGTCAGGGCCGGGTAGAGCAGGCTCAGCAACTGTTGCAGCGGGTTGAGCCGAGCTATCAGCCGCAAGCGGGCGATCGGCTTGAAGCCGCCGCAGGCAAGGCGCCGGGTGCGGCGGTACCGCAACTGTTCCACGAAGGTCGGGCGCTGAACACTCTGATGCTCTGGGTGGCGTTCTTCTGCTGCCTGCTGATGGTTTATGCCCTCAATTCCTGGCTGCCGAAATTGATGAACAACGCAGGTTATGGCTTGGGTTCCAGCCTGGCGTTTCTGCTGGTACTGAACTTCGGTGCGATCTTTGGCGCCGTGGGCGGTGGCTGGATTGGCGACCGCTTCAAGCTGGACAAGGTGTTGGTGGTGTTCTTTGCGGTGGCGGCCCTGTCCATCAGCCTGTTGGGCTTCAAAAGCCCGACACCGGTGCTTTACCTGCTGATCGCGATTGCCGGTGCGACCACCATCGGCACGCAGATTCTTGCCTATGCCTGTGTTGCACAGTACTACCCGATGGGCATCCGCTCGACGGGCCTGGGTTGGGCCTCGGGCGTTGGTCGCAGTGGGGCCATCGTCGGGCCGCTGTTGGGGGGCGCATTGCTGGGTGTCCAGCTGCCATTGCCGCTCAACTTCCTGGCGTTCGCGGTACCGGGTGCCGTCGCCGCCTTGGCGATGATGGTGTTCGCCAGCCGCTCGCCGTTCGCCAGTCAGGCGTCGTCGTTGCCCGCCAAAGCCTGAGCACCAAGCGGCCGGCTATGCCGGCCATCAAAGCTCCGCGTAGCACCGGTTAAAACAACAATAAAAAGAGCACGTTACCCATGAACAACCTCCGTCATTCCTGGTTGCTGTCCACCCTTGCCTTGTGTGTTGGTGCCAACGCCGCTGAGCCCGGCTTTGTCAGCGGTTCGAGCGCTACGTTGCAGGCCCGCAACTACTACTTCAGCCGCGATTTCTCCGACATCGTTGGCGCCAACAAGCAATCCAAGGCCGAGGAGTGGGGGCAGGGCTTTATCTTCAACTTCAAGTCCGGCTATACCCCTGGCCTGATCGGTGTGGGTGTCGATGCCATCGGCGTGGTGGGGTTCAAGCTCGACAGTAGCCCTGATCGTACGGGTACCGGGCTATTGCCGGTGCACGGCGATGGTCGCGCCGCTGATGAGTACAGCCGGGTCGGCGGCACCCTCAAGCTGCGTTACTCGAAGACTGAGTTGAAGGTCGGCGAATTGCAAACCAACCTGCCTATTCTCCAGTACAACGACTCAAGGCTGCTGCCACCGACCTATCAGGGGGCAAGTATCACGTCTTCAGAACTTGAGGGCCTGACGCTACAAGCCGGGCACTTGAGCTCCACCAGCCTGCGCAACGAGGCCGGTGACGAGAAAATGATTGCAGTGCTCGGCCATGTTCCCCAGCGTAAAGCCGATAGCGATGCGTTCAATTTTGCCGGGGGCGACTACAGTTTCAACGGCAATCGCAGCACCGTCAGCCTTTGGTACGGACAGTTGGAGGACATCTACCAACAAGGGTTTGTCGGTTTCAAACACAGCCAGCCGTTGGGCGATTGGACGCTCGGCGCCAACCTCGGCTACTTCTCTGCCCGTGAGCAAGGAGCCAGCAAGCTGGGGGATATCGACAACCAGGCGTTTTACTCGTTGCTCTCAGCCAAACGTTCCGGGCATACCTTCACGGTGGGCTACCAGGCAATCTATGGTGATGATGCCTTCCCCCGTGTGTTCCCGAACATTTCGCCATTGGGCAACGAAGTGCCGACCTATGAGTTCGCCTACACCGACGAACGTTCGTGGCAGGTGCGTTACGACTATGACTTCGTTGCCATGGGCATTCCTGGGCTGACAGCAACCGCACGCTACCTCAAAGGCGATAACGTCAACACCGGTTTGGGGTATGAGGGCCGGGAGCATGAGCGCGATTTCGATCTTGGCTACGCGGTACAGGGCGGAGTCTTGAAAGGCTTGGGAATCCGCGTGCGCAATGCCATGGCGCGCTCGAACTACCGTTCTGACATCGATGAGAATCGCTTGATCCTGAGTTACACCTGGATCTTGTTGTAAGGGCTGGCAGGGTGGGTTCCCACAGGGGACCACCCATCTCACGTTTATCCACAACCCCTGAGGATCACATAGACTGAGCAGACAAAAACAACGAGTACCCTGGTATGGATAGTCCCCTGCTTAGTCATCGCAGCCGGGTTTTTGAGCGTGCCGACCCCTATGCCGTGTCGACCTACGTTAACCAGCACGTTGGTCAGCATCATATTCGACTACCGCGCAATGGCCTCCCGGAGGCCAGCCTCGATCACCGAAAGTTTGCCAGCCTGGACCTGTGTCGGATCAGCTATGGTGGCGAGGTGAGGGTGCTGTCTCATGCCCTGGAAAGTGTTTTTCATCTGCAGATTCTCTTGCGGGGGCACTGTATGTGGCGCCGCGGTCGGGCCGAGCGCCTGCTCGGTCCGGGTGAGCTGTTGTTGATCAATCCGGATGAACCGGTGGACCTGGCGTATTCCGCCGACTGCGAGAAGTTCATCCTCAAGCTGCCGGCTCGCCTGCTCGATGCGGTTTGTGATGAGCAGCGCTGGCAGCGCCCCAGTGAAGGCGTCCGGTTTATCCACAGCCATTACCAACTGCTGGCGCTGGAAGGTTTTGCCGGGCTGTTGACGATGGTCTGTCATGAGGCCGAGGCCTTTGATTCGCTGCAGCGTGTTCAGGAACACTACAGCCAGATCGTTGCCAGCAAGCTGCTGACGCTGATGCAGACCAACGTCAGCCGCGAGAGCCTGGGCAGCCAGGCCGTCACCTTTGAGCGTATTGCCGAGTACATTGAGCGCAATCTCAAGCAAGACATCGGCATTGAGCAACTGGCGCAGCAGGCGAGCATGAGCCTGCGTTCGCTCTATGGGTTGTTCGAACGCAATGCCGGTACCACCCCGAAGCACTACATTCGGCAGAAGAAGCTTGAACGCATTCGTCGCAACCTCAGCGACCCGGACTGCAGCGTGCGCAACATCACCGAACTGGCCCTGGAATACGGCTTTGTTCACCTGGGCCGATTCTCGGAAAGTTACAAAGCGCTGTTTGGCGAGCTGCCCTCCGATACCCTCAAGCGTCGCCCCTGACGTGTTTGCAGAAAACGGATAAAGGTCTGCACAAAGCGGATATTTACCTGAGCCTGCGCTCCCTACCCTGACATGGCCTGAACAATAACAACGGAGGCCCCGGCCATGTCCCTGGGATTCGAATACCTTAATTCCCTGCTTGAAGAAGATCAGGAGAAGGGCATCTACCGCTGCAAGCGCGAGATGTTCACCGACCCCCGTCTGTTCGAACTGGAAATGAAACACATCTTCGAGGGCAACTGGATCTACCTGGCCCACGAAAGCCAGATTCCCGAGAAGAACGACTTCCTGAGCACCACCATGGGGCGCCAGCCGATCTTCATCGCGCGCAACAAGGATGGTGTACTCAACGCCTTCCTGAATGCCTGCAGCCACCGCGGTGCGATGCTCTGCCGGCACAAGAGTGGCAACCGCTCTTCCTATACCTGCCCGTTCCACGGTTGGACCTTCAACAACTCCGGCAAACTGCTCAAGGTCAAGGATCCGGTCGATGCCGGTTACCCGCAGAGCTTCAATTGCGAAGGCTCCCATGACCTGACCAAGGTTGCGCGTTTCGAGTCTTACCGCGGCTTTCTGTTTGGTAGCCTGAACCCGGATGTACTGCCTCTGGTCGAGCACCTCGGCGAGTCGGCCAAGATCATCGACATGATCGTCGACCAGTCACCGGACGGCCTTGAAGTGCTGCGTGGTTCTTCCACCTACATCTACGAAGGCAACTGGAAGCTGACCGCCGAGAACGGCGCCGACGGCTATCACGTCAGTGCCGTGCACTGGAACTACGCCGCCACCCAGAACCAGCGCAAGCAGCGCGAAGCGGGTGAAGAGGTCAAGACCATGAGTGCCGGTGGCTGGGCCAAGAATGGCGGTGGTTTCTACTCCTTTGACAAGGGCCACCTGCTGCTCTGGACGCGCTGGGCCAACCCGGAAGACCGTCCGTTGTTCGAGCGTCGTGATGAACTGGCTCGCGATTTCGGTCAGGCCCGTGCCGACTGGATGATCGAAAACTCGCGCAACCTGTGCCTGTACCCCAACGTTTACCTGATGGATCAGTTCAGCTCGCAGATCCGTATTGCCCGGCCGATTGCCGTGGACAAGACCGAGATCACCATCTACTGCATTGCGCCCAAGGGTGAAAGCGCCGAGGCCCGTGCCTTGCGTATTCGTCAGTACGAAGACTTCTTCAACGTCAGTGGCATGGCGACACCGGATGACCTGGAAGAATTCCGCTCCTGTCAGATGGGTTACCAGGGCAACCGTGGCTGGAATGACATGTCCCGCGGGGCTACGCATTGGGTTGAAGGCGCCGACGCCGCGGCCCAGGAAATCGACCTGCATCCACACCTCAGCGGTGTGCGTACCGAGGATGAGGGCCTGTTTGTACTGCAGCACAAGTACTGGCAGGAAACCATGCTCAAGGCCCTTGAAGCCGAGCAGCAGTTGATCCCTGTGGAGGCCGTGCAATGAGCATTTCCTACGAAGCAGTGCGTGACTTCCTTTATCAGGAAGCCCGCTACCTGGACGACAGCCAGTGGGATCAATGGCTGGAATGTTATGCCAGCGATGCCACGTTCTGGATGCCGGCATGGGACGACAACGACCAGCTTACCGAGAACCCGCAGCGGGAAATCTCGCTGATCTGGTACGGCAACCGTGGCGGTCTGGAAGACCGGGTGTTCCGGATCAAGACCGAACGCTCCAGTGCGACCATGCCCGACACCCGCACCTCGCACAACATCAGCAACCTCGAACTGCTTGAGCAGAGCGATGGGCTGTGCCACCTGCGCTTCAACTGGCACACCCTGAGCTTCCGCTACAAGACCGTGGACAGTTACTTCGGTACCAGCTTCTACACCCTTGATGTGCGTGGCGATCGCCCGCTGATCAAGGCCAAGAAAGTGGTGTTGAAGAACGACTACGTACGCCAGGTCATCGACATCTACCACATCTGACCCGGTTTTCGAGCAACAACCTGATCCACGAGGTGCGCCATGCACAAGATCGCCTTGAATTTCGAAGACGGGGTCACCCGCTTCATTGACGCCGCTGGCGGCGAAACCGTGGCCGATGCGGCCTACCGCCAGGGTATCAACATCCCGCTGGACTGCCGTGATGGCGCTTGCGGAACCTGCAAGTGCTTTGCCGAGGCCGGTCGTTACGACCTGGGCCAGGAATACATCGAAGACGCCCTAAGCGAGGAAGAAGTGGCCCAGGGCTACGTGCTGACTTGTCAGATGCGCGCCGAAAGCGACTGTGTGATCCGCGTACCGGCCTCGTCACAGGTGTGCAAGACCGAACAGGCCAGCTACCAGGCCAGCATCAGTGACGTGCGCCAGCTCTCCGATAGCACCATTGCGCTGTCGATCAAGGGTGAGGCGTTGAGCCGCCTGGCATTTCTGCCGGGCCAGTACGTCAACCTTGGCGTACCGGGCAGCGAGCAGACCCGTGCCTATTCCTTCAGCTCACTGCAGAAGGACGGCGAAGTCAGCTTTCTGATCCGCAACGTGCCGGGTGGGCTGATGAGCAGCTTCCTCACCGGCCTGGCCAAGGCCGGTGACAGCATGACCCTGGCCGGTCCGTTGGGCAGTTTCTATCTGCGCGAGATCCGTCGTCCGTTGCTGTTGCTGGCTGGCGGTACCGGGTTGGCACCGTTCACCGCAATGCTCGAGAAAATCGCTGAAGAGGGCAGTGCGCATCCGCTGCACCTGATCTACGGGGTCACGAACGACTTCGACCTGGTTGAACTGGATCGTCTGCAAGCCTTTGCTGCGCGCATTCCCAACTTCACCTTCAGTGCCTGTGTGGCCAACCCCGACAGCCAGCACCCTCTCAAGGGCTATGTCACCCAGCACATCGAGCCGCGCCACCTCAATGACGGTGATGTCGATGTCTACCTGTGCGGCCCGCCGCCCATGGTCGAGGCAGTCAGCCAGTACATCCGCGAGCAGGGCATCACCCCGGCGAACTTCTACTACGAGAAATTCGCTGCGTCCGCGGCCTGATCCTTTTTTGGAGCCGTTCGCATCGTGCGGGTACGGGCGGCTCTTTTTTATTCGAGGTTGTCATGGGCAACAGATTCGACAACAAGGTCGCGCTGGTTACGGGTGCGGCGCAGGGTATCGGTCGGCGTCTTTCCGAGCGCCTTCTGGAAGAGGGTGCCGTACTGGTCGCGGTTGACCGTTCGGAGCTGGTGCATGAGCTGCAGGCCGAAGGTGTATTGACCCTCACCGCTGACCTGGAGCAGCACAGCGAGTGCCAGCGTGTGATGGAGGCAGCGGTGGAGCGCTTCGGTCGGCTCGACGTGCTGATCAACAACGTCGGCGGGACCATCTGGGCCAAGCCTTTCGAGCATTACCAGGCCGACCAGATCGAGGCCGAAGTGCGTCGTTCGCTGTTCCCGACCCTTTGGTGCTGCCACGCCGCGCTGCCGTACATGCTTGAGCAGGGCCAGGGGGCCATCGTCAACGTCTCCTCGATTGCCACGCGCAGCATCAACCGCGTGCCTTACGGCGCGGCCAAGGGCGGGGTCAATGCATTGACCGCGTGCCTGGCCTTCGAGACTGCCGAGCGTGGTGTGCGGGTCAATGCCACGGCGCCGGGCGGCACGCAAGCACCGCCCCGTCGCGTGCCGCGCAACAGTGCCGAGCAAAGCGCGCAGGAACAGGACTGGTACCAGCAGATCGTCGACCAGACCTTGGATAGCACCTTGATGAAACGCTACGGCAGCCTCGACGAACAGGTCGGCGCGATTCTTTTCCTCGCCTCCGACGAGGCCTCTTACATCACCGGCACGGTGCTGCCGGTCGGTGGCGGCGACCTCGGTTGAGCCCCCCTGGAGAATCCTGATGAGTTACCCCCTGATCGAGAGCATCTCGACAACCATCGTCGACCTACCAACCATCCGCCCGCACAAGCTGGCCATGCACACCATGCAGCAGCAGACCCTGGTGATCATTCGCCTGCGCTGCAGTGACGGCATCGAAGGTCTGGGCGAGGCCACCACCATCGGTGGTCTGGCGTATGGCAATGAAAGCCCGGAAAGCATCAAGCAGAACATCGACAGCTACTTTGCGCCGATGCTGATTGGCCTCGATGCCAGCAACATCAACAGTGCCATGCAGCGCCTGGACAAGGTGATCAAGGGCAATACCTTCGCCAAGTCGGGCATTGAAAGTGCCTTGCTCGATGCCCAAGGCAAACGCCTGGGGCTGCCGGTCAGCGAGCTGTTGGGCGGGCGAGTGCGTGACAGCCTGGAAGTCGCCTGGACCTTGGCCAGCGGCGACACTGCCCGCGATATCGCAGAAGCCGAGCAGATGCTCGATCAGCGTCGCCACCGTATTTTCAAGTTGAAGATCGGCGCCAATGAAGTGGCCCATGACCTGCGCCACGTCATCGCGATCAAGCACGCCTTGGGCGACCGCGCCAGCGTGCGGGTCGATGTCAATCAGTACTGGGACGAGTCTCAGGCGATTCGCGCCTGTCAGGTGTTGGGTGACAACGGCATCGACCTGATCGAGCAGCCGATCTCGCGCATCAACCGTGCCGGTCAGATACGCCTGAACCAGCGCAGCCCGGCACCGATCATGGCCGACGAGTCCATCGAGAGTGTCGAGGACGCCTTCAGCCTGGCCGCCGACGGTGCCGCCAGCATCTTCGCCTTGAAAATTGCCAAGAACGGTGGCCCGCGTGCGGTGTTGCGCACCGCCCAGATCGCCGAAGCCGCCGGGATCGCCCTGTATGGCGGAACCATGCTCGAAGGTTCTATCGGCACCCTGGCCTCGGCGCATGCCTTCGTCACCTTGAACGCGCTCACCTGGCACACCGAACTGTTCGGCCCGCTGCTGCTGACTGAAGAGATCGTCGTCGAGGCACCGGTGTACCGCGATTTCGCCTTGCACGTCCCGCGCACCCCAGGCCTGGGCCTGACCCTGGATGAAGAGCGCCTGGCGTTCTTCAGCCGCCGCTGAATAGGAGAGCCCACATGTTGTTCCACGTGAAAATGACCGTGAAATTGCCCCTCGACATGGACCCGGCCCAAGCGGCCCGGCTCAAGGCTGACGAAAAGGCGCTGGCCCAACGTCTGCAGCACGAGGGTATCTGGCGCCACCTGTGGCGCATTGCCGGGCATTACGCCAACTACAGCGTCTTTGACCTGCCCAGCGTCGAAGCGCTGCACGACACCCTGATGCAACTGCCGCTGTTCCCCTACATGGACATCGAGATTGACGGCCTGTGCCGGCATCCCTCGTCGATCCATTCCGATGACCGTTGATCGCTGATTACTGATAACAACAATTCGAGGTAGCCAATCATGACCGTGAAGATCGCTCACACTGCCGATGTGCAAAAATTCTTCGAAGAAGCCAGCGGCTTGCTTAATCAGGAAGGCAATCCACGCCTGAAGACCCTGGTCAATCGCATCATCAATGACGTTGCCCGGGTCATCGAAGACCTGCAGGTGACGCCGGATGAGTTCTGGAAAGCAGTGGATTACCTCAATCGCCTGGGCGCACGTCAGGAAGCCGGTTTGCTGGTGGCCGGTCTTGGCCTGGAGCACTACCTGGACCTGCAACTGGATGCCCAGGATGAAGCCGCAGGTTTGTCCGGCGGAACGCCGCGAACCATTGAAGGCCCGCTGTACGTAGCCGGTGCGCCATTGGCCGAAGGTGAAGTGCGGATGGACGATGGTCTTGATGCTGGCACCGTGATGTTCCTGCAAGGGCGGGTACTGGATGAGCACGGCCAACCGGTAGCCGGCGCGGTGGTCGACTTGTGGCACGCCAACACCCAGGGGACGTACTCCTACTTCGACAGCACCCAGTCGGACTACAACCTGCGTCGTCGCATCATCACCGATGCAGAAGGCCGTTACCGTGCGCGCAGCATCGTGCCGTCGGGCTATGGCTGCCCAGCGGACGGTCCAACCCAGGAGCTGCTTGACCAACTGGGCCGCCATGGCAATCGCCCAGCGCATGTGCACTTCTTTATCTCTGCACCGGGTCACCGTCACCTGACCACCCAGATCAACCTGTCCGGTGATCAATACCTGTGGGATGATTTCGCCTACGCCACCCGCGATGGGCTGGTCGGTGAACTGCGCTTCGTCGAAGATGCTGCGGCTGCCGATGCCCGGGGTGTCGAAGGACGCTTTGCCGAGATGGACTTTGACTTCCAGTTGCAGGCCGCGCCGCAGCCAGCCTTTGAACTGCGCAGCAATCGTCCGCGTGCCTTGCAGGATGCCTGAGTAACGCACTCGGTTTGTCGCCGGCCTAGCCGACGCCTGTATCAATGATATGAACCATTGATGCAGGCGTCGGCTTTGCCGGCGTTCTGCGTTAAGACAAGCACAAGCCCATGGTGGTCCGATGAAGCCTCTGTTCCGCGACTTTTCTGTGTCCGCCCTGGTGGCCGGCCTGATCGCCACAATGATCTCTTATGCCGGGCCACTGGTGATCGTCTTTCAGGCCGCCCACAGCGCACAGTTGTCGGCGGCCGAATTGTCTTCCTGGGTCTGGGCCATTTCCATTGGCAGTGGTCTGCTCGGGGTGGTCCTCAGCCTGCGCTACAAAGTTCCTGTCGTAATCGCCTGGTCGGCGCCTGGCTCGGCGTTGCTGGTGGCGCTGCTGCCCAACATTGCCTTTGCCGAGGCGGTAGGCGCCTACATCGTCGCCAACCTGATCATCCTTGGCGTGGGCGTGTCCGGGGCGTTTGATCGGATCGTCAGCAAGCTGCCGTCAGCCATTTCGGCGGCCATGTTGGCCGGCATCCTGTTCAGTTTCGGTACGGGTCTGTTCCTGTCGGTGAAAGCGCAGCCCGTGCTGGTCTTGGCGATGTTTGTCACCTACCTGCTGTTCAAGCGCCTGGCCCCGCGCTATGCCGTACTGGCGGTACTGATTTGCGGGGTGAGCCTGTCTCTGGCCAATGGCGAGTTGAAAAGTTCGGAGCTGGTCATTGGCCTTGCGACACCCGTCTTGACCCTGCCGGAGTTCAGTTGGAACGCGGTGCTGAGTATCAGCTTGCCGCTGGTGATGGTCGCACTGACCGGGCAGTTTGTACCGGGGGTTGTCGTGCTGCGTAATGACGGTTATGCCACAGCCGCCAGCCCGATCATCAGCAGCAGTGCGTTCACCAGCCTGTTGCTGGCGCCATTTGGTTGCCATGGCCTTAACCTGGCGGCGATTACTGCGGCGATCTGCACTGGTCGTGAATCACATGATGATCCACATCGGCGCTACTGGGCGGGTGTTTGCGGTGGTGCACTGTATGTGTTGCTGGGCGTGTTCGGCGCGACATTGGTGTCGTTGTTCAGTGCCTTTCCGGCCGCTTTGATCGCAGCCCTGGCCGGGCTGGCGCTGTTCGGTGCCATTGGTGGTGCGCTTGCCGGTGCGATGAGTGTGCCGGCTGACCGCGAAGCTGCACTGATCACCTTTCTGGTGACGGCATCCGGGATGTCGTTTCTTGGTCTGTCGGCCGCTTTCTGGGGGCTGATCTTTGGCTTGTTCGCTCATCTGTTGCTGAACCTGCGGCGGGTCGCGCCGCAGGTTCGCAGGTCAGGTGTGCAGGCAGACTGAGGTCAGATCTGCATCGCCATGCCTTCGACGTTCATGGCCGCCTGGCGCAGAGCCTCGGAGCGGGTCGGGTGCGGGTGGCAGGTGAGGGCGATGTCCTCGGCCGAGGCGCTGAACTCCATGGCCACGCAGTACTCACCGATCATCTCGCTGACGCTCGGGCCAACCAGATGCACGCCAAGGACTTCGTCGGTGTTGGCATCTGCCAGGACTTTGGCGAACCCTTCGGTTTCATGGTTGATCTTGGCCCGGCTGTTGGCGGTGAACGGGAACTTGCCAACCTTGTAGGCCCGGCCTTCGGCTTTGAGTTGTTCTTCGGTCTTGCCGACGCTGGCCAGTTCCGGACGGGTGTAGATGACCCCTGGGATCAGGCCGTAATTGACCTCGTGCGCCTTGCCGGCAATTCGCTCGATACAGGCGATCGCTTCGTCCTCGGCCTTGTGCGCGAGCATCGGCCCCGAGGTGACGTCGCCAATGACCCAGATACCCGGAACCGTCGAGCGATGGCCTTCGTTGGCGAGCATGCCACGCTTGTCGGTTTCCAGGCCGACGGTCTCCAGCCCCAGGCCATGGGTATAAGGGCGCCGTCCGATAGCCACCAGCACATAGTCGGCTTCCAGCGTTTCGGCAGCACCGCCAGCGGCAGGCTCCAGAGTCAGTTGCACAGCGTTCCCGACGACACTGGCCTGGGTCACTTTGGTGCCCAGCTTGAAGGTCATGCCTTGCTTGGCCAGTGAGCGTTGCAGGGTTTTCGCGGCCTCTTCATCAGTGCCTGGGCAGATACGGTCCAGGTACTCGATGACGGTGACCTGGCTGCCAAGGCGACGCCATACCGAGCCCAGCTCCAGGCCGATGACACCTGCTCCGATCACGACCAGGTGCTTGGGCACTTCGGCCAGGGAGAGGGCGCCGGTGGAGTCGATGATGCGTTGGTGATCAAGGGGCACCCCTGGCAGCGGCGTAGGTTCGGAACCGGTGGCAATGACAATGTCCTTGGCCTGCAGTTCGCTGACGGTCCCTTGCGCGTCGGTTACCTTGACCTTGCCGACGCCGTCGAGACGACCCCAGCCCTTGATCCAGTCGACCTTGTTCTTGCGGAACAGGTACTCGATTCCTTTGGTCAGGCCGGTAACGCTGTCATCTTTTTGCTTCATCATCTGGGCCAGGTTCAAGGTCGGTTTCACCTCGATACCCAGTGTGGCCAGTTCGCCATTGCTGGCGGCGTCGTAGAGTTCAGAGGCATGCAACAGCGCCTTTGACGGCATGCAACCGACATTCAGGCAGGTGCCGCCCAGGGTTGAACGACCTTCCACACAGGCGACGCTCAGGCCCAATTGCCCGGCTCGGATAGCAGCGTTGTAGCCGCCCGGCCCCCCGCCAATGATCACGATATCGTAGCTTTTCATTGCTGTACTCCAGGATGAGGTATCGACAATGGGCGCAAGATTAGTCCGTGATTGATGGATTGTATACAATCTGTGGTGTGGACTTATTCAGAAAGTTCTCGCAGATGAACTACCCTTTTCCTCGTGACGTTCTAAGACAACGGGAGGTTTTTTCATGCTTGCGCAACTTCCAGCGGCTCTGCAAAACGTACGGCTGCCACTTCGCCTGAAGTTTTGGAATGGTCTCCACTTCGATCTGGGGCCTGGGCCACACGTCACCATTGTGGTGAAGGACCCACAGCTGATGAGTCAGCTTACCCGTCCTAGCCTTGATGATCTGGGGTCGGCATTTGTCGAAGGCAGGCTGGAGCTGGAAGGTAATATCGGCGAGGTTATCCAGGTTTGCGACGAACTGACTCAAGCGCTGCTTCTGGATGATGACGAGCCACAACCCCAGCGTGCTGCGCATGACAAGACGACTGACGCGGCTGATATTTCCTACCATTACGACCTGTCCAACGATTTCTATCAGCTCTGGCTCGACCAGGAAATGGTCTACTCCTGCGCCTACTTCAAGACGGGCAATGAAACCCTTGAGCAAGCCCAGCAGGACAAACTCGAGCATTTGTGTCGCAAGCTACGGCTGCAGCGCGGTGACTACTTGCTGGATGTCGGTTGTGGTTGGGGTGGCCTGGCGCGGTTTGCCGCCCGCGAGTTCGGTGCCAAGGTCATGGGTATCACCTTGAGCAAGGAGCAACTCAAGCTGGGTCGGGAACGGGTCAAGGCGGAAGGCCTGGAGCAGCAGGTTGATCTAAAAATCCTCGACTACCGGGATCTGCCGCAGGATGGCCGTTTCGACAAGGTGGTGAGTGTTGGCATGTTCGAGCATGTTGGCCATGCCAACCTGGCGTTGTACTGCCAGCGCCTGTTTGGCGCTGTCCGTGAAGGTGGCCTGGTGATGAACCACGGCATCACCGCCAAACATATTGATGGTCGGCCAGTCGGGCGGGGGGCAGGCGAGTTCATTGACCGCTATGTGTTCCCCCATGGTGAGCTGCCGCACCTGTCGATGATCAGTGCTTACATCAGCGATGCCGGGCTAGAGGTGGTCGATGTGGAAAGCCTGCGTTTGCACTATGCCCGGACATTGCACTTCTGGAGTGATCGACTGGAGGCGAAGCTTGATGAAGCCGAACGTCTGGTGCCTGAACGCGCGCTGAGAATCTGGCGATTGTACTTGGCCGGTTGTTCATACGCCTTCGCCAAGGGCTGGATCAACCTGCACCAGATTCTGGCGGTAAAGCCGCTGGCCGATGGCAGTCATACCCTGCCATGGACCCGGGCGGATCTTTATCGCTGACGATGCCTCGCCACTAGAGGATGGGGGAGATCAGCCTGGCGATACGCATGCCCAGCAACTGCAGCCGATGGGTGTCGCGGCTGTCCTCGGCAGTGATTTCCCGAGCCTGTTCGAAGTCGTGCTTGAGCATGGCTTCGACCTGATCGGCAAAGGTCCTGTCGATGGTCAGCAGCATGATCTCGAAGTTCAGGCGGAAGGAGCGGTTGTCCAGGTTCGCGCTGCCGATCGCACTGACTTCATCGTCGATCAGTACAACCTTCTGATGCAGGAACCCGGGCTGGTAGCGAAAGATCCGCACCCCGGCGCGTACCGCCTCTAAGGCAAACAGGCTGGAAGCGGCATAGACGATCCGATGGTCGGGACGTGAGGGCAACAGGATACGCACATCGACGCCACGCAGAACGGCCAGTCGTAGCGCGGCGAAGATCGCCTCATCGGGAATGAAGTACGGGCTGGTTATCCATAGGCGCTCACGCGCTGAATGAATCGCCTCGATGAAGAACAGTGAGCAGGTCTCCTGAGGATCAGCTGGCCCGCTGGCCAGCACTTGGCACAGTACGCCCTCGTCCGGGTACTCATCCGGCAGTATCAATGGCGGCAATTGCCGTGCGGCCCAGAACCAGTCTTCGGCAAAGGATTCCTGCAGGCAGGCCAGCACTGGGCCGCTGACCTGTACGTGGGTATCGCGCCAAGGCGACAGTTTGGGGTTGCCTCCCAGGTACTCATCGCCAACGTTGTGCCCACCGACGAAGCCTTGCAAGCCGTCGACGACGACGATCTTGCGGTGGTTGCGGAAGTTGACCTGGAAGCGATTGAACCAGCCGTGACGGGTGCTGAAGGCACGTATCTCAACGCCGCCTTCACGCAGCGTCTGGCAGTATGCCGAGGACAGGCCGTGGCTGCCGACACTGTCGTAAAGCACATAGATCTTTACGCCTTCGGCGGCTTTTTTCAGTAGCAGTGTTTGCAGCCGCCGGCCCAGTTCATCGTCATGGATGATGAAAAACTGCACCAGCACCGTGTTACGGGCTTGGGCAATGGCATCAAGGATGGCGCTGAAGGTGGCCTGCCCATCGATCAGCAGTTTGATTTGATTGTTCGCCAAGCAAGGCATGCGACCGAGTTTCGGTAATGCGCGCAAGGCGGCGTAGGAGCTGGAGCTTCGCGCAGCTAATGCTTCTTCCACCCACGGGCGCCAGTTCAGGTCAGTGATGGCCAGGTGCATCTCGCGGTTGGCCTGACGTCGTGCTTTGATGTACGCATCGAAGGTTCGGCTGCCAAACACCAGGTAAGGAATCAGTGTCAGGTAGGGTATGAACAACAGCGACAGGGCCCAGGCGATCGCACCCTGCGCAGTACGGACGCTGACCACGGCGTGGAGTGCGGCACCCACACCCAGCAAGTGGATCAGGCCGATCAGGTAACCGAAGAAGTAGGGGCTGTGGTAATCCATACACATCCTGCTGTCCGCTGGCACTGCCTCTACCAGAGCATGTTCCGGGCAGTACTTGCAACCGAAAGCGTAAATCAGCGTCTAAACCATGTTCCGGCCCGACGCCGGCGTTTCGAGGAGTGACTAGATGAAGATTCGTCTGCCAATACTGGCGCTGGTCTTCGGGTTGGCGAGCCCGTTGGTGAATGCACAGATGTTGCAGCCAGGCCTGTGGGAGTTGACCACCAGCAACATGCAGGTTGATGGCAAGCCGCTGCCGGATATGCAGTTCATGCTCGGCCAGTTGAAAAACCTGCCGCCCGAGCAGCGTGCAATGATGGAGCAGGTGTTGGCCAAGCAAGGTGTCACTGTGGCGGGGAATGGCGTGCGCTCCTGCCTGACTCAGGAGCAGGTCAACAGCGATAACATCCCCTTGCAAGACCCCAAGTCAGGTTGTCGCCAGGAAATCACCGAGCGCAACGGCAATGTCTGGAAATTCCGTTTTAGCTGCCCCAAAGCCCAAGGCGCCGGGCAGGCTCAGTTCCTCAGTGACCGTGAGTTCCTGACCAAGGTCAACGGCACCTTCAACGCTTCGGGAACGCAGCAACAGGGCAGCATGGAAACCCGTGCGGTCTGGCTCGGCAGCAACTGCGGCACCGTTAAGCCACGCACCTAGAACTCGTTCTGCAGCGCCTTGTAGCCCCGCACCAGGTCAACGTTGGTGCGGGCTACGTCTTCGGAGAATTCCGAGGCGCTGATGCTCACAGGAGGAAACTGTGAGAGATCCGTGCTGGCACCCATTCGCGTTGTTGAGGGCACATAAAATTGCGCCGGCAGGTTGCAGCCATCGACCACCGAGTTGTGCCGTACCACGCTGCCGTCGCCGACGGTGCAGTTGAACAGTACGCTGTTGAAGCCGATGAACACCCGATTGCCAACGGTGCAGGGGCCATGGACGATGGAGCGGTGAGCAATCGAGGTGAACTCGCCAATGGTCACCGCGGCCCCTGACTTTGAGTGGATCACCACACCATCCTGAATGTTGGAGTTGGCGCCAATAGTGATGGGCTCCATCGCGCCGTTGCTGTCCACTTCATCAGCCCGAATGACCGCATAGGGCCCAACGAACACATTGTCGGCGATGATCACCTTGCCGCAGATGATTGCCGTTTTATCGACATAAGCGGATTCGGCGATCACCGGTAGATCACCGCTGGGGTTCTTGCGAATCATGGCTATCTCTCCCTTACCAATGAATTACCACTGCCACTGGCTGCGGGCGACTGCATCGTGAGCATGCAAGCTCTCGGCATGTTCAACCTGCAGGCTGAACCCGTCGATCCAGGCATGGCGCCTTAAGGCCAGGTGTAAACGGCGCACGGCATCTTCGCAGAACATCAGGTTCTGACCGTTGGCCAGTGCGAAAGCTTGCTCATCGGCGCGTTTCACTGCGGTCTGCACCGCCGTACCCAGTGCCCCTTCGGCATGATCAATCAGTGCGACGATGGGAAACACACTAACGTCTTGCGTTAAGCGTACCTGCAACGTTGCCAGGCTACGTTGGCTATGGGGCGTGGCAACGATGCCCGCGGCACTGCCTAGCCAGGAGAGCAGCGCATCATGGCTGAGCGGTCGGTTAGCGAAATCGGCGAGAAATTGCTGTTGAATCAGTTGCCTTGCGAGTGCTGCGGAACAGGGGCAGGTTGAGGAATAGGTCACGTGCACATTTAGTTCCACGTGGAACACTTCTTGTTCTAGGCGTGCAGTCAGCACCACGGGATAGGCCTTCCAGCCTGACAGCGGGCTGACCAATGCTGGCTGTTTCAGCATGACTTCAAATTGCAGGCGCAGGTAAGCGCTGTCAGAAAGACCGCAGTGGCTTTCCAGAAAGTGTTCAAGCACCTGATGAATCAGTGCTGGGCAAAGTTCTTTTTGTTCCAGTGCTTCCAGTGCCAGGTACAAGCGCGACATGTGTATCCCGCGTGATTCGCCGTTATCCAGGCTGACGCCGGCATCGGCACTGGCGCGCAGCCGTTGAGCGTTGAACGACACCGGCAAGGCAATGCCGCACATGCCCACCCAGTTCAGTGGTAGTGGCTGGTGTAGTGCCTGAGTGGCAATGTCGGGAAGAGGCAGGGCAGTCATGGGTTGTTCGTCGTGGCGGAAAAGTAGTTTGTTATATTATAACAATGCAGTGTTCTACAAGACTGCAGGGATTACTGGCAACCGCTTACTCGACTGCAGCGCACGCCAAAGCGCTGTCCGTTGGAACTGGATACGCGGTTGATCGTGGTCCAACCGACGCGACGGCTGTAGCCGACCCAGGCTTCACCGTCACTGGCCAGCCCGGTGAAGAAGGTCAGTTGACCGTAGCGGTCGCTGGTTTGTGCCCAGCGACGTTTGCCCTCTATCTCGTACCCGCGCAAAAACACGGTGCTGCCTTTGGTTTGCACACTGTAGTAATTGCCCTCGAGATCCTTGCAGGCCAGCAGGTTTGCGCTGCGCGTGCAGTGCGCCAGCGTGTCGCTGGGTAGTGCCTGCGCGAGGGCGTGCGGGGCAAGTGCAGCGAGGCAAACAAGCCAAGCCCACGGTTGATTCATCAAGACTTCCTCGAGGTGGTTAGCGGTCGTGCGCTTGCGAAGGTGCTTGGAATAAGTGCGCCGTTATAATATAACATCTCGTAAAGCATCTATCGAATGCTGCCCCGATGAGGACCCCACCATGCCCGACCGTCTTCCCGTTACTGTGCTCTCCGGCTTTCTCGGCGCAGGCAAGAGCACGCTGCTCAATCATGTGCTGCGCAATCGCGAAAACCTCCGGGTGGCAGTGATCGTCAACGACATGAGTGAAATCAACATCGATGCCAGTGAGGTGCAACGTAATGTCAGCTTGAACCGTGCCGAGGAGAAGTTGGTCGAGATGAGCAACGGTTGCATCTGCTGCACCTTGCGCGAAGACCTGCTCGAGGAAGTCGGGCGACTGGCTCGAGAAGGTCGGTTCGATTACTTGCTGATTGAGTCGACCGGTATTTCTGAACCACTCCCCGTGGCTGAAACCTTTACCTTCCGGGATGACCAAGGCCGCAGCCTGGCCGACCAGGCGCGGCTCGATACCATGGTCACGGTAGTCGATGGTTTGAATTTCCTGAGTGATTATCAGGCTGCGGAAAGCCTGGCGAGCCGTGGCGAAACCCTTGGCGAAGAGGATGAGCGTTCGATCAGTGATCTCTTGATCGAGCAGGTGGAGTTCGCTGATGTGATTCTGGTCAGCAAGATCGATCTGGTGGGTAGCCACAGCCGTGACGAACTAATGGCGATCCTGCGTAGCCTTAACGCTCACGCGCAGATTGTTCCAATGGTCATGGGACAGGTGCCGCTGGAGCGGATCCTCAACACCGGCTTGTTCGACTTCGACAAGGCCGCACAGGCGCCCGGTTGGCTTCAGGAACTGCGTGGCACGCATGTGCCTGAAACGCAGGAGTATGGCATTTGCTCATGGGCCTGGCAGGCTCGGCGTCCGTTGCATCCGCAGCGCTTCTTCGACTTTATCCACAGCCCCTGGACGAATGGGCGACTGCTGCGCTCCAAGGGCTTTTTCTGGCTGGCCAGTAAACTGAGTGATGCCGGTAGCTGGTCTCAGGCAGGTGGCATGGTTCGACACGGATTCGCCGGTCGTTGGTGGCGTTTTGTGCCTCGCGAGCATTGGCCACAGGATCAGGACAGTCAGGCGGCAATCCTCAAGCATTGGAACAGCGCGTGCGGTGATTGTCGGCAAGAACTGGTGTTCATCGGCCAGCATATTGATTTTGCCAGGCTTGAAGCTGAGCTGGCGGCCTGCTTGCTGAGTGACGCTGAAATGGCGCTAGGCGAAGACGCCTGGAGTCAGCTGCCGGACCCCTTTGGTCCGTGGTACGAAGAGGACGCTGCCTGATGTTGGCACCAACGCCTCGTTACGTTCCGCGCCAGGTACTTGGTGAATCACCTCAGGTCCTGGGTGAAGCCTTGCAGGATGGGGTCAATCTGGCCGTTTGGGAGCGGCAACTGCCTGCGCATATCGCCGATTTTGCCAGCCTGTTGTTGTCATTGAACCAACCATTGGCGGAGTCGTTCACGTTGGAATTGGACGACGACGGGCAACTTCCGGCATTGCCTGCGGTGGCCAGAGGCTATGCTGACCTGACAGGCTACGATGGCTTCGTCGCCGATGTGGCCTGGCTGGTTGGTGCCTATGCCTGCCTGCTTGATGCTCGTCGGGTTGGGGTACGTCTTACGGCACTGGACAACGCCATGTGCCCGCGTTGGCATGTCGATCACGTACCCTTGCGGCTGCTCACGACCTATGCCGGGCCCGGCAGCGAATGGCTGGAAGAGGCTGTGGATAAACGCGTCCAGCCGCTGCCGGCAGAGGTCGAGCCGGCGCGGGTTCGTCAGTTGGGCTGTGGTGCTGTCGCCTTGCTGAAGGGGGAGAAGTGGTTGGGTAATGAAGGCTGCGGGCTTATCCACAGGTCGCCAGCACTGGTCAACGGTGAGCGCCGTTTGATCCTTAGCCTTGACTGGATGGCCTGAGTCCAGCGCATAGTGTGCGATCTTCCAGGCCTGTTGATGACCATGCTGCAGAACATACCTACCCACGTGATTGCCGGGCCCTTGGGGGCCGGTAAGACCAGTCTGATTCGCCACTTGATGGCTCATCGCCCGGCCACTGAGCGCTGGGCGGTGTTGATAAACGAGTTCGGTCAGATCGGCCTGGATGCGGCGCTGCTCAGCACTGCAGATGACGGCATTGCCATGGGCGAGGTGGCTGGAGGGTGCTTGTGTTGTGTGAACGGCGCACCGTTTCAGGTTGGCCTGGGTCGGTTGTTGCGCAAATCCAGACCAGACCGGCTGTTTATCGAACCTTCAGGGCTTGGTCACCCGGCGCAGCTGTTGGCGCAACTGCGCCAGCCACCATGGCAGGGTGTGCTGGATGTGCAGCCCTTGGTGATGGTGCTGGATGCCCAGATGTTGGCGGGTGGCCAGCCGCTAGCGGACAGTCAGCAAGCCGCATTGGTTGAGGCAGGGTTGTTGGTGCTGAACAAAGCCGAGGCTGTGGATAGTGAAAAACGGGTGTGGATAACCTCCCGATTACCCACCGTGCCGTGCTATTGGACGGAACAGGGTCGGTTACCTCTGGATGAGCTGCTGAAGCAGTCCACCGCAATTGTGGATAAGCCGGCTGTGGATAATTCTGCGTTGCCTGACGGTATCGCACCACTCGGCGCTCTGTGGACAAGTTCATCCGAGCCGATCTGCCTGCACCATCAATCAACTGACGGCTGGAGCATTGGCTGGCGCTGGCACCCGAGTCAGTTGCTCGATGCGCAGCGTATAGAGGGGTTTCTTGCGGGGCTGGTGTGGCGCCGGGCCAAACTGGTTATCCACAGCCCGGAAGGTTGGCAGTCTGCTAACGCATTGGAAGGTAAACCCCTGGTCTGGCAGTCGAGCCACTGGCGGCGTGATTCACGTATCGAACTGATCTTTGCTCAGCCCCAGGATGCTGAAGCGCTGCAACAAGGCATGGCGGCATGCCTGTGTTGATCAGTTGTGCCAGCGGTTGTGCTCCTGGCGCCACTGCTTCATTTCAATCACGTTGTCATGGTGTTGCACCGGCTTGATCTCGAACGGGTAGGGCGCCAGTTCGATTTGCATGGCGTGGGCGCCAAATTGAGTGATGGTGCCGGGGTGGCGTTGCTCCCCGGTTACCGTGAACTCAAAGTTATACACACGGGCCAGGCGCTTCCTGCCATTGGCATCACGGATAAAGGCGATACGTTTGAGCGCGACGTTGCCGTCGAGCAACTCCAGGTCGAGCTTGGCGCAATGCTGTTTGACCCTTTCCAGCGCTTTTTCACGCAGCCCGTGGTTATGCCAAAGCCAAGCACCGACGGTAGCCAGCAGCATCAGTACGGAGAGATTTTCGAGGGTCAACATTACATAGGCTCCAACGAGGTGTACTCAGCTTAACCGCCTCCCAGCGCTGTCGTACAGGTGGTATTTAGCGCCATACTGCATGCCTTGTCTCTATTACAACGCATCGGAAGCCTTGCATGAAACGTACGCCACACCTGCTTGCTATCCAGTCTCATGTGGTCTTCGGTCACGCCGGCAACAGCGCTGCGGTGTTCCCCATGCAGCGTGTGGGGGTCAACGTCTGGCCACTCAATACCGTGCAGTTCTCCAACCACACACAGTATGGCCAGTGGACTGGAGAAGTGCTTGCGCCAGCGCAAATTCCTGCGCTGGTGAACGGAATCGCGACGATCGGTGAGCTTGGCAATTGCGATGCGGTGTTGTCCGGTTACCTCGGCAGTGCGGCCCAGGGGCGTGCAATCCTCGCGGTTGTGGCGAAAATCAAGGCGGCCAACCCGGCAGCGCTGTACCTGTGCGATCCGGTGATGGGGCACGCAGAAAAAGGCTGCATCGTGCCGGAAGAAGTCAGCGACTTTCTACGAGAGGAGGCGCTGGCGGCGGCCGATGTGTTGTGCCCGAATCAGCTTGAGCTGGACACTTTTTGCGGTCGTCGCGCTGAATCGCTCGACGATTGCGTTGCAATGGCACGGTCGTTGTTGAACCGTGGGCCGAAGGCGGTATTGGTCAAGCACCTGGCCTATCCGGACCGGCAAGCAAATGATTTTGAGATGCTGTTGGTGACCGCTGAAGGCAATTGGCACCTGCGTCGCCCACTGCTGGCCTTCCCGCGCCAGCCGGTGGGTGTCGGCGACCTCACTGCCGGGTTGTTCCTGGCTCGGCTGCTGTTGGGCGACAGTTGGGTCGCGGCATTCGAGTACAGTGCCGCAGCTGTGCATGAAGTACTGCTGGAAACCCAGGCCTGCGGCAGTTATGAACTGGAACTGGTGCGGGCCCAGGATCGTATTGTGCATCCACGGCTGCGTTTTGAGGCGCAGCGCCTGGCGTTTTAAAGGGCGTCGGCCTTGAGCTCCTGGTAGCGTTTTTCCAGCTCCTGGCGAATCAGGCGGCGCTGCTTACCCTGCAGGAAACGACGCTTTTCTTCGCTGGTTTCCGGCTGACGTGGCGGCACAGGCACGGGCTTGCGGTCGTCGTCGACGGCGACCATGGTGAAGAAACAGCTGTTGCTATGGCGCACCGAGCGTTCGCGGATGTTCTCAGTGACCACTTTGATGCCCACCTCCATGGAGGTGGTGCCGGTGTAGTTGACCGAGGCCAGGAACGTCACCAATTCGCCGACATGCACCGGCTCGCGGAAAATCACTTGATCAACCGAGAGTGTCACCACATAGCGGCCAGCGTAGCGGCTGGCACAGGCATAGGCGACTTCATCGAGGTACTTGAGCAGGGTACCGCCGTGTACGTTGCCAGAAAAATTGGCCTTGTCCGGAGTCATCAGGACGGTCATCGATAGCTGGGCGTTTCCAGGTTCCATAGTGTGCTCACGGTGAGGTTGCGCTGAGTGGGGGGCGCCTGAACGGACGCTTCTTTCCCCGTTACGATTCCCATCATAAAAACGGGACGCTGGCAGGCTCCTTGCCGTCACGCGTTTCAGGTCATTTGGTCGGGCAAATCTGTCGATCTGTTTCTACATATTGCATCGCCAGCCTCATGCAGTGGCGGGTGTTAACCTCAGTTGGCCCATGCAAGGTGGGTTATTCCTACAGATAAAGCATAAAACAGGTGCCGCTCAATCAGATCACTCTGACAGGTACTTGTTTGTTTTTTGTACGTATTCAGGAGGTGTCCGCCATGCATGCCATCAGCTTTATTCAGGATCTGGCGGTGATCATGCTGGTTGCCGGGGTCGTCACGGTGCTTTTTCATCGCCTCAAGCAGCCGGTGGTCCTGGGTTACATCGTTGCCGGGTTCATCATTGGCCCTTATACCCCACCGTTCGGCCTGATTCACGACGAAGACACGATCAAGACCCTGGCCGAGCTCGGGGTGATTTTCCTGATGTTCTGCCTGGGCTTGGAGTTCAGCCTGCGCAAGCTGTTCAAGGTCGGGGCAACCGCCTTTATCGCCGCTTTTCTGGAAATCGTCCTGATGATCTGGATCGGCTTCGAGATTGGCCGCTGGTTTGGCTGGAGCACCATGGATTCGTTGTTTCTCGGGGCGATTCTGGCGATTTCCTCGACCACGATCATCGTCAAGGCGCTCAACGACCTGAAGATGAAGAACGAGCGCTTCGCCCAGTTGATCTTCGGTGTACTGATCGTTGAAGACATTCTGGGTATCGGCATTATTGCCTTGTTATCGGGCATTGCCGTCAGCGGTACGGTCAGCTCCGGTGAGGTGTTTTCCACGGTCGGCAAACTGTCGCTGTTCATGATTGTGGCGTTGGTGGTCGGCATTCTTCTGGTGCCGCGTGTGTTGGCCTACGTGGCGCGCTTTGAAAGCAACGAGATGCTGCTGATTACGGTGCTAGGGCTGTGCTTCGGCTTTTGCCTGCTGGTGGTCAAGCTTGAGTACAGCATGGTGCTGGGTGCGTTCCTGATTGGCGCGATTATGGCTGAGTCGCGGCAGTTACTGAAAATAGAGCGCTTGATCGAGCCGGTTCGTGACCTGTTCAGTGCCATCTTTTTTGTCGCCATCGGCATGATGATCGACCCGCGGGTGCTGCTCGACTATGCCTGGCCGATTGCGGTGATTACCGTTGCCGTCGTGCTGGGCAAGATGCTTTCTTGCGGCATGGGAGCGTTTATTGCGGGCAACGATGGGCGCACGTCGTTGCGTGTCGGCATGGGCCTGTCACAGATCGGCGAGTTCTCTTTCATCATCGCGGCGCTGGGGATCACCCTGCAGGTCACCAGTGACTTCCTCTACCCGGTCGCGGTGGCCGTGTCGGCGATTACCACGCTGCTGACGCCGTATTTGATCCGCAGTGCAGATCCGTTGTCACAGAGGCTGGCCAAGGTCATGCCGCAGCGTCTGGGCCGAGTACTGTCGCTGTATGGTGAATGGTTGCGCAGTATTCAACCACACGGCGAGGGCGCGATGCTGGCGGCCATGATCCGGCGGATTCTGTTGCAGGTTGGGGTCAATCTGGCCCTGGTGGCCGCGATCTTCTTTAGTGGCGGTTACTTTGCATACCGCATCAGCGCCTGGTTGAGCGGCTGGATCAGCGACACAGGGCAGCACAAGGCCTTGATTTGGGGCGCAGCGCTGTTGTTGTCGCTACCGTTCCTGATCGCGGCTTATCGCAAGCTCAAGGCGCTCTCGATGCTGTTGGCGGAAATGGGGGTGAAACCGGAGGTGGCGGGGCGACATACCCAGCGTGTTCGACGGGTAATCGCCGAGGTGATTCCGCTGCTGTCGTTGTTGGTGATTTTCCTGCTGTTGTCGGCATTGTCGGCCAGTATTCTGCCGACCAGTGAACTGCTGCTGGTGATCGCGGTGGTCGCTGCGGGCGTGGTCGCGTTGCTCTGGCGCTGGTTCATCCGGGTGCACACGCGGATGCAGATCGCTTTGCTCGAAACGCTTGAGCATGATGACGGCCATCACCGCTAGGGTGCGTTGATGGCGCGTCCTGCCAGCGCCAATCGACTGCCCGATGGCCGTTGATGCTTCAGGCGATGTTCAGGTCAGCTTTCCAGCCAGACATCCCGAGCCCAGTGCCAGACCGATTCCCAGCTTTCCTCGGTGACGCATTCTTCTTCGCCCGACCACAACACTACGGTGCCGTCTTCTTCGACGCAGTAGTAGTCATCGCCGTCCTGGCAGAGCGGGATCAGGTCGCGCGGTACGCCCGCATCCCAGGCATTGGCGGCGACTTCAGGCAGGTAGGTGTGCGATTGTGGGTCGGTCGCGGTCACCGGTTCCAGGCTACCGTACACGACATCGCTGACGGTCAGCAGGAACTCTTTGAAGACGAAGGGAATGTTGATGAACAACTGCTCTTCGATCTCGACCAGTTGATCCTCGTCGGGCAACTCCAGTGGAACCGGCACGGGTTCATTGGCTTCACGGAGTTGTTCAATCACTTCTTCCACGGCTCTATCCTCTTACCTTGATGACACGCTGCGCGTTATACCCTAGTAGCGCAATCCGGCAAAAGCAAAACCCCGGGACAGGCCCGGGGTTTTTTGTGCAATGCCTGAAAATCAGCCGTTTTGGCGGATCCCGGCGACCAGCCACGGCTGGTTTTCGCCTTGGGCACGTTCCATGTTCCAGCTTTCGCTGAACACTTCGCCCTGGTCGAAGCGCGAGGTTTTCGACACGCCGCTGAAGGTCAGAGTGGCGATGGTCTTGTCGGCGCGGTCGTCGACACCTTCCAGTTGCACATTCAGGTCATCGATGTAGGTGGACTGGAAGCCCTCGCCCAAGGCCGCGCGCTCCTGCTTGAGGAACTGCAGCATTTGTGGCGTGACGAACTCGGCGATCTTGTCCATCTCGTTCGCGTCCCAGTGCTGCTGCAGCGACTGGAAGTGGTTGCGTGCTGCAGCCAGGAAGCTCTGCTCGTTGAACCAGGCCGGTGCGTTGATGACCGGGCGGGCCGACGAGGCTGGCGAACCACCGAATACCTGCGGCTGTGCTGGTTGCTCGTAGGCTTCACGCTGGAACGGTGCGTGACCTGCTGGCGCCATCTGTGGCTGCTGTTGCTTGCGACGGCGGGCCGCAATGAAGCGGAACGCCAGGAAGGCGATCAGCGCCATGATGATGATGTCGAGGAACTGCATCCCCTCGAAGCCATCACCCATGAACATCGAGGCCAGTAGGCCACCGGCGGCGATACCGGCCAATGGGCCGAGCCAGCGCGAGGCGCCGCTGGCAGCGGCAGGCGCACGGCCTGGCATTGCGGGGGTGGCTGCCGGAGTGGATGGGGCGGCCTGGCGGGTTTGATGGGTCGGTGCTGCGCCCGAGCTCTTGCCGCCGCCGAAGCGTTTGGCATTGGCGTCGAGGCTCATCGTCAGGCCAATGCACAGCGCTAGAGCGATGCTAAGAAAACGTTGCATAGTATGGGAATTCCCGTTTTGTGGATTGCACGCGCGTCATGGTGCACAGGTTGTAGGCTGCATGACCAGCACCATAATGTTTCCAGCTTTTGCTTGATTATGCCTTCATGCTTGACTCAAGCCTGTTGCACGATCAGCTAATACCTGGGGGCCGGTGGCTATGGGGGTCAGGCGGCAATGGCTCAGAACGTTCATGAGGAAAAGAAGCCCGAGCCCATTGCGTTACCTTTGTCCAGAAACGCGACTTAGATGGCTTCCAGCTTGGCATAACCCAGCATCAGCCACTTGCTGCCTTCGGCGAAGTTGACTTGCACGCGTGCCTGCGCGCCGGAGCCTTCAAAGTTCAGGATCACGCCTTCGCCAAACACTGCATGCTGTACCCGCTGGCCGAGGTTGAAGGTGGTTTGCGGGATGTTAGCGCTACCGAACAGGCTGCTCGAATTCTGCTTCTGGCCAGAGCCGAACGGGCGGCTGACGCTGTTGGACAAACGCACTTCCTGAATCAGCCCGGCCGGAATTTCACGTACGAAACGTGACACCTTGTTGTAGGTCTCGCTGCCGTACAGGCGGCGGGTTTCGGCGTAGGTCATGACCAGTTGCTGCATGGCCCGGGTAATGCCGACATAGGCCAGGCGGCGTTCCTCTTCGAGGCGCCCTGGCTCCTCCAGGCTCATCTTGTGCGGGAACAGGCCTTCTTCCATGCCCACCAGGAACACGTAAGGGAACTCCAGGCCCTTGGCGCTGTGCAGGGTCATCAACTGGATGCTGTCTTCATGCTCATCGGCCTGGGCCTCACCGGCTTCCAGCGAGGCATGGCCGAGGAATGCCGAGAGCGGCGAGAGGTCTTCGTCGTCTTCACTGGTTTCAAAGTTGCGCGCTGCGCTGACCAGTTCCTCAAGGTTTTCTACCCGTGCCTGGCCTTTCTCACCTTTCTCTTCCTGGTGATAGACGATCAGCCCTGATTGCTCGATCACTGTCTGGGTCATCAGGTGCAGCGGCATTTCCAGCACCTTCGCCGCCAGGTTTTCGATCAGTTCGATAAAGGCGCTCAGCGCGCTGGCTGCACGGCCCTTGAGGCCCTTGTTGGCGAGCAGCAGGGCCACGGCCTCCCACATCGAGACCTGGGCATGGCGGGCATGCTCGCGAATGGCTTCGACGGTTTTCTCACCGATGCCACGCGGCGGCACATTAATGACCCGCTCCAGTGCCGCGTCGTTGCCACGGCCCTCCAGCAGGCGCAAATAGGCCATGGCGTTCTTGATCTCGGCGCGCTCGAAGAAGCGTTGCCCCCCGTAGATTCGATAGGGGATGCGTTCGCGCAGCAGGGCCTCTTCGAGCACCCGCGACTGGGCGTTGGAGCGGTAAAGGATGGCGATATCGCTACGCGCCGCACCGGTCTTGATCACGCTTTCGATGGTTTCCACCACGTAGCGCGCTTCGTCGTGTTCGTTGAAGGCGGCGTAAAGGCTCAGTGGTTCGCCGTCGCCACCGTCGGTCCACAGCTCTTTGCCCAGGCGCCCGCTGTTGTTGGCGATCAGGGCGTTGGCGGCTTTGAGGATGCCGGCGGTGGAGCGGTAGTTCTGCTCCAGGCGGATCAACTCGGCGTCGGGGAAGTCGCTGGTGTACTGATGAATGTTCTCGATCTTGGCACCGCGCCAGCCATAAATGGACTGATCGTCGTCGCCGACCACCATCAAGCTGTCGCCACCCTTGGCCAGTAGCCGCAGCCAGGCATATTGCACGGCGTTGGTATCCTGGAATTCATCCACCAGCAAGTGGCGGAAACGGCGCTGGTAATGCTCCAGCAGGCCGGGATGGTCGCGCCAGAGGTCCAGGGCGCGCAGCAGCAGTTCGGAGAAGTCGATGACGCCAGCGCGTTGGCAGGCGGCCTCATAGGCTTCATAAATGCTGCGCATGGTGCCCAGGAACAGGTCACCGCTGGCTTGAATATGCTGTGGGCGCAGGCCTTCGTCTTTCTGGCCATTGATGAACCATTGCGCCTGGCGTGCAGGCCAGCGCTGTTCGTCCAGGCCCAACTCGCGGATTACGCGCTTGACCAGGCGTTGCTGATCGTCGCTGTCGAGAATCTGGAAATTCTGGTTCAGCCCGGCTTCTTGCCAGTGCGCCCGCAACAGGCGATGGGCCAGGCCGTGGAAGGTGCCCACCCACATGCCTGCCGGGTTGATACCCATCAGTTGCTCGATACGCTGGCGCATCTCGGCGGCAGCCTTGTTGGTGAAGGTCACCGACAGGATCGAGTGCGGTGAGGCCTGCTCGACCTGGATCAACCAGGCGATACGGTGCACCAGCACACGGGTTTTGCCGGAGCCGGCACCGGCCAGGACCAACTGACGGCCAACCGGGGCCGCTACGGCCTGACGTTGGGCATCGTTGAGGGAGTTCAACAGGAGAGAGAGATCATCGCGCATCCGGCCATTCTAGGGGGCAGGGGAGTCAGGGGCAAACCTGGCGTGGAAAATCCGTCGGGGTGACGATCCGCTGGTCATGGCGTGCAGGCCTTGGCCCGCGTGCTTGAGCGGTCGCCATGGTTATGGCGCGTGCATCAGGTTGGTGAATATTTATAACGCAGAGCAGTTTGGTAGTGGTCGATGCTTGTGTATGCTCCGTGCCACGTTTAAGGCTCACCATTACAAGAATACTGCCTATGACCTTCGGTTCAGGCTCTGCGAGCGTCCCTCAGGAAGCACGTCGGAGCATTCGAAAGCAATTTGCCACGCAACTGGCCGTCGAGCGCACCCGCTTGTTGTATCAGGGGTCACTGCTGCCAACGTTGTTCATGCTGCTCAATGGCCTGGTATGCGCCTGGTTGCTGTGGAGCCCGCCACGCTATTTTCAGATCAGTATCTGGATGGTCTGGCTGATGGCCCTGGTTGCTTTGCGAGTGATCCAGGTCGCGGCATTCGACGCGGCCATGCCAGAACGTCAGGCGCAACCGACCTGGTGGCGAATGTTCCTCCTGGGTTCGGCTTTCAGTGGCCTGACCCTGGCCAGCGCAGCGATCGCCCTGGTGCCTACGGATAATTTCGTACAGCAAGCCTGGGTCTTTGGCCTGCTTGGCGCGGCGACACTTTCGGCCAGCATTGCCTACGCTGTCAGCTTGCCCGCCTTCCTCAGCTTCACCTTGCCATGTTTGTTGCCGCCGATCCTCTACCTGTTCTGGAGTGGTGCCGACGAGCACCTGGGTTGGGGCTGGTTGGGCCTCATCCTGCTGGGGGCCTTGTTAGTGGTTGCCTGGCAGGTCAATCGCCTGATTGAGAACGGGTTGCTGCGCCGCTTTCAGAATCAGGCGCTGATTGAACACCTGCAGGCTGCACAGCATCGCAGTGAACAGCTCAACCAGGCCTTGGCCAGTGAAGTCGAGCGGCGACGGCTGATCGAAGACCAGTTGCGTCAGGCCCAGGTCGGCCTGGAGTCGCGGGTGGCGCAGCGCAGCCAGCAACTGGACGCCGCCAATCAGGCGTTGAGCAAGAGCGAGCAACGCCTGGCGTTGGCGCTGGACGCCAGTGAGCTGGGTTTATGGGACTGGAACCTGCAGAGCGATGAGGTTCACCACACCCAGCTTCGCGAGTTGTTTGGCCTTGATCCAGAGCAGGTCAAGGCGATGCTGGCTCACCTCAAGCCGCGCTTGCACCCCGACGACCTGCCGTCGCTCAAGCGCACGCTGGTCGAGCATTTGAAGGGGCGCACCGAGGATTACCGTATCGAGTACCGGGTTCGTCACAGCCAGGGCCATTGGTGCTGGGTCGAGGACCGTGGCCGGGCCGTCGAGCGCGATGTCGACGGGCGAGTTGTGCGTATGCTGGGGACACGGCGCGACATCAGCGCAAGCAAGGCTCAGGAAGAGCAGCAACGCTTGGCGGCCACAGTGTTCGAGGCTGCCAGCGAAGGTATTGCCATTCTCGACCCGGATTACGTGCTGCTGGCCGTCAATCAGGCATTCTGTCGAATCACCGGCTACGACCGAGAAGAGTTGCTGGCGCGCAACGTGCTGGAGTTGCCCTGCAGCCGCGACGCGCGGCGGCACCTGTCGGCGATTGACCAGGCCCTGGAGCAGCAGGGCGGGTGGCAGGGTGAGCTGGTTGAGGCGCGCAAGAGTGGCGAACTCTATCCCCAGTGGCTGCAACTCAATGGTGTGCGGGATGCACAGGGCAACATCAGCAGTATTGTTGGCTTCTTCAGTGATCTCTCTGCGCGGCGCGAGTCGGAAGAGCGTTTGCGCTACCTTGCGCATTACGACGAACTCACGGGCCTGGCCAACCGTGCGCTGTTCCGATTGCGTTTGCATGAAGCCGGGCAGCGCTTACCTTTGAGTGGCCGTAGCCTGGCCTTGCTGCATATCGACCTCGATCGCTTCAAGCTGTTGAACGAGAGCCTTGGGCATGAGATCGCAGATCAACTGCTGACCCAGATGGCCCGGCGTATCAGCAATGCGTTGCCTGAGGCCGATACCGTTGCGCGGCTTTCCGGTGACGAGTTTGCCGTGCTGTTTGATGGGTACACCAACCTGTCGAGCCTGGTGCGGGTTACGACACGCCTGCTCGACAAGCTGCGTGCACCGTTGCGGGTTGCGGGTCATGAGTTGGTGATCAGTGCATCGGTCGGAATCAGCCTGCTCTCCGATACCACTCGGGAGGTCAGTATGCTGGTCAGCCAAGCGAACATGGCGATGCAGCATGCCAAGCACCTGGGGGGCGACAACTTCCAGTTCTACACCGAAAGCCTGCAGGCCAGCACGTTGGAGCGTCTGCAACTGGAGAATCAGTTGCGCAGGGCGATTGAAGAACGCCAGCTGGAGGTCTACTACCAACCAAAACTGTGCCTGGCCACAGGGCGTCTGACAGCAGCCGAAGCCTTGGTGCGCTGGCATCATCCGCAATGGGGCATGGTACCGCCGAGCGAGTTTATCGGGTTGGCCGAGGAAACCGGGCTGATCGCGCCGATGGGTGAGTTCGTCTTGCGTCAGGCGTGTTGGCAAGCCTGCGAATGGCAGCGTCAGGGCTTGGCACCGATACGTGTCTCGGTAAACCTTTCGGTTCATCAGTTACGTCAGGGCAAGTTGGTCAGCCTGGTGCGTCAAGTGCTTGATGAGAGCGGGCTGGAACCTCATCTGCTGGAGCTGGAACTGACCGAAAGCCAGTTGCTTGACAGTGTCGAGCACATCATTGCGACGTTCCGTCAGTTGCATGAGTTGGGGGTGAAGCTGGCCATCGACGATTTTGGAACGGGTTACTCGTCCCTGAGTTACCTCAAGCGATTCCCGGTGGACTACGTCAAAATCGATCAAACCTTTGTTCGCGGCCTGACCGAAGGCAGTCAGGATGCAGCGATCACCCGAGCAATCATCGTCATGGCCCATAGCCTGGCGCTCAAGGTGGTGGCCGAGGGTGTTGAAACGCAGGAGCAGTTGGCTTTTCTACGTGAGCAGGGCTGCGATGAGGTACAGGGGTATCTGATCAGCCGGCCGGTGGCGGCGTCCAATCTGATGAGTTTGCTGTCGATGCCGCCTGTGTGGTGATGCAGTCGCGTGGCTGAATACCCTGCAAACAAAAAACCTGCCTGGCATTGCGGGTACCAGGCAGGCAAGGGGAGAAGCGTTCGCGCTCAGCCAAGCGCTGGTGTTCAGTATCGGATCAAACGAATCACTATCGGTATTACATAGTAGTCGCTCATTGGCGCGTGTCATGTGCTCAGTTGTGCCATTCCCGGCCTTGATGGGCCAGCAGGCTATGTGCCTGGTCGGGGCCGTTGGTACCAGCGTGGTAGGGCCTGGGGGCCTGGAAGTATTCCTGCCAGCCGTTGAGGATCGGGTCAATCCAGGCCCAGGCGGCCTCGACTTCGTCACGGCGCATGAACAAGGTTGAATCGCCCTCCAGCACATCCAGCAGCAGCCGTTCGTAGGCTTCCCAGCGACGTGTCTGGCCGAACACCTGGGCCAGGTTCAGGTTCAGTTCCACAGGCTCCAGGCGCATGCCTTTGCCTGGGCTTTTGGTCATCATCTGCAGGCTGATGCGTTCGTCCGGCTGCAGCTGAATCAGCAACTGATTGGTCTGTGCGCCCTCGAACAGTTGGTGCGGTACCGGTTTGAACTGAATGACAATCTGCGATGACTTCTTCGCCATCCGTTTACCGGTACGCAGGTAGAACGGCACGCCGGCCCAGCGCCAGTTGTTGATATAGGCTTCAACGGCGACGAAGGTCTCGGTATCGCTGTCGTTGTCGACATCTTTCTCGAAGTAATACGCCGGTACTTCCTGCCCGCCGATCTTGCCCGCGCTGTACTGGCCGCGCACGGTCCGATCCTGGACATCCTGGCCGGTGATCGGCTTGAGGGCCCTGAGGATCTTTACCTTTTCATCGCGCACGGCTTCGGCGTTGAATTGAGCCGGTGGCTCCATGGCTACCAGGCAAAGCAGTTGCAGCAGATGGTTCTGCAGCATGTCGCGTGTCGCGCCAGCGCGGTCGTAGTAGGCCCCGCGGTTTTCGACGCCCAGGGTTTCGCACACACTGATCTGCACATGGTCGATCTGATTACTGCGCCATACCGGTTCCAGCAGGGCGTTGGCAAAACGCAGGGCCATGAGGTTCTGTACGGTCTCCTTGCCCAGGTAATGGTCGATCCGGAACACCTGCGACTCGTCGAGCACGGCGCCAATGGCACTGTTGATTGCCGTTGCCGATTCCAGCGAGTGGCCGATAGGCTTTTCCAGTACGACCCGCGCGTCGCTGTCAGCCAGCCCGGCAATCTGCATATGGCTGATGATCGGCACGAACAGGTCGGGGGCCGTGGCCAGGTAGTAGATCCGCGTCAGCCCGCCTGGTTCGCCGAGGAAGCGTGCCAGACGGCCGAAGTCGGCGCTCTGCGAGGCGTCCATGGGAAAGTAGTCGAGACGCGCCGAGAAACGCTTCCAGACCTCTTCATCGAAGTCATGGCGGGCAATCTGGGCCCGGCAGCGGCGCTCGGCGAGCAGCCGATAGTCGCTGCGCGGCAGATTTTTTCGAGCCAGCGCAACGATACGCACTTCAGGGTGCAGGCGTGCTTCGCGATACAGGTGGTAGAGCGCCGGAAGCAGCTTGTGCAGGGCCAGGTCACCGGTGCCGCCGAATACCATGATGTCGCAAGGGATAGTCAATACCACCACTCTCCTAGATCGTTTAGCTGGGCGGGTCGCCGGTCATGTAGTATAACTACAAGAAAGCTACAACCCGGTCAGTCGATCATAACCGAGTCCTGCCCTTGAATCTGTTGCAACACATCGCCCAGTCGCGCCATCTGCTACGCAAGTCGGAGCTCAAGGTTGCCGACCACGTGCTGCTCGACCCAGCAGCCGTCATGCATAGCTCCATGGCCGACCTTGCCCACAGCGTCGGCATCAGCGAGCCGACCATCGTGCGCTTTTGCCGCGCCATTGGTTGCTCCGGGTTCCAGGACCTCAAGCTCAAGCTTGCCCAGAGCCTGGCGGCCGGGGCTAGTTTTGGCCAGTTTGCGATCCATGAGGACGATTCGGTTGCCGACTACAGCCTGAAGATCTTCGACACCACCCTGCACACCCTGATGGAAGTGCGTGAGCACCTCGATGCCCAAGCGCTGCAGCGTGCCGTGACCGCTATGGCCCAGGCCCAGCGCGTCGAGTTCTACGGGTTTGGCGCCTCCGGCGCGGTGGCTGCCGATGCGCAGCACAAGTTCTTCCGTCTGCTGCTCAGCGCTGCTGCCTATTCCGACCCGCACATGCAGGCGATGTCGGCGGTCACCCTGAAACCGGGTGATGTGGCCATCTGCATTTCCCAGTCCGGGCGCTCCAAGGACCTGCTGATCACCGCCAACCTGGTGCGCGAGAGCGGGGCAACCCTGATTACCCTGTGCCCTAGCCAGACCCCGTTGGCTGAGCTGTCGAGTGTCAACCTGGCCATCGACGTTCATGAAGACACCGAGATCTATACCCCGTTGACCTCGCGGATCGCCCACCTGGTGGTGATCGACGTGTTGGCAATGGGCGTTGCCATGGCCCGTGGCCCGAGCCTGGTCAACCACCTCAAGAGCGTCAAACGCAGCTTGCGCAGCCTGCGCCTGTCGCCCAAGTCGATCAAGGCCCTGGACGACTGACCGCCGCCGACTGTCCCCGTACGGTCGGCAAGTTTCATGGTTTTGTCATCGCCGCGCCGCCAAATCGTCACCGCCATTGCGCACCCTGAAACTCCCGTACTTGACTAGGGAGATTCGCAATGGCTCGTGAATTTGATCGTCCGTACCCGTCCAACGCCAAGGCCCGCAAGCAGCAGGAAAAGGATCAGCGCCGCATGGAGTATCGCCGTGCGATTGAAAGCTATTCCGAGCAGCGCCGCCTGTTGCAGGAAATTGCTGACTACCCCGAATTACAGGCCGTCAACCTCTGGCAGGTATCGGCGGCAGAGTCCCCGAGAAACGCTCAACAAGTGCGCTGATTTGCGCGCGTTCGCTGCGGATGTATGCAAGAAAGGCCAGGGCTACCGGCGACTGCCGCTTGGCCTTTGCCTGTACCACGCACCAGCTTCGGTACAGCGGTAGCTCTTCCACGGGCAGTTCGCGCAACACGCCAGTGGCCAGTTCCAGGTTCAGCGCATGACGCGTCAGCAGTGCGATCCCGAGCCCGGCAATGACGCACTCGCGTTGAGCGTCGGCAGACGCCACCTCCAGTGTCTGGGAGAAGTGTACGCGTTTGTCTTTGAAGTACTCTTCGCAGGCTTTGCGCGTGCCTGAGCCTTGCTCGCGAACCAGCAGCGTGTGGGGCTCCAGGTCTTGCAGGCGCAGGCGTTCGAGCTTGCAGAGCGGGTGGTCAGGTGGCGCCACGGCAACGATCGGGTTGTTCAGGAAGGGCATGAATTCCAGGCCCATGTCCTGCGGCACCATGGACATGATGATCAGGTCATCCCGGTTGTCCGAGAGGCGCCGAATCGCCTGGGCGCGGTTGACCACGGTAAGGGTCAGGTTGACCTCGGGATTAAGCTTCTTGAAGGCGGCAAACAGGTGCGGCACGAAGTACTTGGCGCTGGACTCCACCGCCAGTTTCAGTTGCCCCTGCAGAGAGCCTTGCATGTCCGAGAGCTGCATGTCGAAGCTCTCCAGGCGGCCGAAGATGTCTCGGCTTGCGCGCTGCAAAGCCTCAGCGGCTTCGGTGAGGTAGAGCTTCTTGCCCACGTACTCAAACAGCGGCTGGCCGACCAGTTCTTCGAGCTGGCGGATCTGTAGACTAACGGCGGGTTGCGTCAGCGACATCTCTTCGGCGGCTCGGCTGTAGGAGCGCAGATCGCAGACTTCGTTGAAGACTTTCAACTGCCGTAATGTCATACGCATCAATGACTTACGCATCTCTCATCCGGCTCCGGACAAACCTTGTTACGGCACTATAAGCTTTTGCTAATGCAAGGCCTAATAAATATTGATTTTTGTTTATTAAGCGACGGCGCTAGGGTACTTATGCGACTGGCCAGCAACGTATGGTCACGCGCCGACCGGTCTCGCCGGTTCGTCTGTTCCAATGGCTTGGGAATATTCCAGTGATAAAAAAAATCCTGATCGCCAACCGGGGTGAGATCGCAGTACGGATTGTCCGTGCTTGCGCCGAAATGGGCATTCGCTCGGTGGCGATCTATTCCGATGCCGACCGTCATGCACTGCACGTCAAGCGTGCAGACGAGGCTCACAGTATTGGTGCCGAACCCCTGGCCGGTTACCTGAACCCGCGCAAGCTGGTGAACCTGGCGGTAGAGACCGGCTGCGATGCCCTGCATCCTGGCTATGGTTTCCTGTCAGAGAACGCCGAACTTGCAGACATCTGCGCTGAACGTGGGATCAAGTTCATTGGTCCTGCGGCAGAGGTCATTCGCCGGATGGGCGACAAGACCGAAGCGCGGCGCAGCATGATCAAGGCCGGCGTACCCGTGACCCCGGGCACCGAAGGCAACGTCGCGGACATACACGAGGCGCTGCGCGAAGGTGATCGCATTGGCTACCCGGTCATGCTCAAGGCTACGTCGGGTGGCGGTGGTCGTGGTATTCGCCGCTGCAACAGCCGTGAAGAATTGGAACAGGCGTTCCCACGGGTGATTTCCGAAGCGACCAAGGCCTTTGGTTCGGCGGAAGTCTTCCTCGAAAAATGCATCGTCAACCCGAAACACATTGAGGCGCAAATCCTCGGTGACAGCTTCGGTAATGTGGTGCACCTGTTCGAGCGCGATTGCTCGATTCAGCGCCGCAACCAGAAGCTGATCGAAATCGCCCCCAGCCCTCAGCTGACCCCGGAACAGCGTGCCTACATCGGCGACCTGTCGGTACGTGCGGCCAAGGCGGTCGGTTATGAAAACGCCGGTACCGTGGAGTTCCTGCTCGCCGATGGCGAGGTGTACTTCATGGAGATGAACACCCGGGTGCAGGTGGAACACACCATCACCGAGGAAATCACCGGCATCGACATCGTACGTGAGCAGATTCGCATTGCTTCGGGCCTGCCGCTCTCGATCAAGCAGGAAGACATCCAGCACCGCGGCTTTGCCCTGCAGTTCCGGATTAACGCTGAAGATCCGAAGAACAACTTCCTGCCCAGCTTTGGCAAGATCACCCGCTACTACGCACCCGGTGGTCCTGGCGTGCGTACCGACACGGCGATCTACACCGGCTACACCATCCCGCCGTTCTACGATTCGATGTGCTTGAAACTGGTGGTTTGGGCCCTGACCTGGGAAGAAGCCATGGACCGCGGCCTGCGGGCGCTGGATGACATGCGCGTGCAAGGGGTAAAGACCACCGCCGCTTATTACCAGGAAATCCTGCGCAATCCGGAATTCCGCAGTGGTCAGTTCAATACCAGCTTCGTGGAAAGCCATCCGGAACTGACCAACTACTCGATCAAGCGCAAACCCGAAGAGCTGGCCCTGGCCATCGCTGCTGCCATTGCCGCCCACGCAGGCCTGTGAGGAATACGAAAAAATGTCCAAGAAAATTCATGTAACCGACACGATCCTGCGTGACGCTCACCAGTCCCTGCTGGCAACCCGCATGCGCACCGAAGACATGCTGCCCATCTGCGACAAGCTCGACAAAGTTGGCTACTGGTCGCTGGAAGTCTGGGGTGGCGCGACGTTTGACGCCTGCGTGCGTTTCCTCAAGGAAGACCCGTGGGAGCGTCTGCGCAAGTTGCGTGCGGCACTGCCGAACACCCGGCTGCAAATGCTTCTGCGCGGGCAGAACCTGCTCGGCTACCGGCACTACAGCGATGACGTGGTCAAGGCGTTCGTGGCCAAGGCGGCTGTCAACGGCATCGACGTCTTCCGCATCTTTGACGCCATGAACGACGTGCGCAACCTGCGCGTTGCCATTGAAGCGGTCAAGGCCTCCGGCAAGCACGCCCAGGGCACCATTGCCTACACCACCAGCCCGGTACACACCATCGACGCGTTCGTGGCCCAGGCCAAGCAGATGGAAGCCATGGGCTGCGACTCGATCGCGATCAAGGACATGGCCGGCCTGCTGACCCCGTATGCCACCGGTGAGCTGGTCAAGGCATTGAAGGCCGAGCAGTCGCTGCCGGTGTTCATCCACTCCCACGACACCGCTGGTTTGGCCGCGATGTGCCAACTCAAGGCCATCGAAAATGGTGCCGACCATATCGACACCGCGATCTCCAGCTTCGCCTGGGGCACCAGCCACCCGGGTACCGAGTCGATGGTTGCCGCGCTCAAGGGCAGCGAATTCGACACCGGCCTGGACCTGGAGCTGCTGCAGGAGATCGGCCTGTACTTCTACGCCGTGCGCAAGAAGTATCACCAGTTTGAAAGCGAGTTCACCGCCGTTGACACCCGTGTGCAGGTCAACCAGGTGCCAGGCGGGATGATTTCCAACCTGGCCAACCAGCTCAAGGAGCAGGGCGCGCTGCACCGCATGAACGAAGTGCTGGCCGAAATTCCACGGGTGCGTGAAGACCTCGGCTTCCCACCGCTGGTTACGCCGACCTCGCAGATCGTCGGTACCCAGGCGTTCTTCAACGTCCTCGCGGGCGAGCGCTACAAGACCATCACCAACGAAGTGAAGCTGTACCTGCAAGGTGGTTATGGCAAGGCGCCGGGCGTGGTCAACGACCAACTGCGTCGTCAGGCGATTGGCAGCGAAGAAGTAATCGACGTGCGTCCGGCTGACCTGCTCAAGCCAGAGATGGCCAAGCTGCGTTCGGACATCGGCAACCTGGCCAAGTCTGAAGAAGATGTACTGACTTTCGCCATGTTCCCGGACATTGGCCGCAAGTTCCTCGAAGAGCGCGATGCCGGCACCCTGACCCCTGAAGTGCTGCTGCCGATTCCGGAAGCCGGTGCCGTGGGCTCGGCCGGTGGTGAAGGCGTCCCGACCGAGTTCGTCATTGATGTTCACGGTGAGACCTACCGCGTCGATATCACCGGTGTTGGCGTCAAGTCCGAAGGCAAGCGTCACTTCTACCTGTCCATCGACGGCATGCCGGAAGAAGTGGTGTTCGAGCCGCTCAACGAGTTCGTCGGCGGTAGCGGCAGCAAGCGCAAGCAGGCCAGCGAGCCAGGGCATGTCAGCACCACCATGCCGGGCAACATCGTCGATGTGCTGGTCAAGGAAGGCGACACGGTGAAAGCCGGCCAGGCCGTGCTGATCACCGAAGCGATGAAGATGGAGACCGAAGTGCAGTCGGCCATCGCCGGTAAAGTTGTCGCTATCCACGTCGCCAAGGGCGACCGGGTCAACCCGGGCGAGATCCTGATCGAGATCGAGGGCTGAAACAGCCCTCGATAGTAAACGGTTAACCTCTGGGGGGCATATGCCCCCCTTTTTTATGCGCGATTTGGCGATGCGGCGTCAGTGCCGATAGCCTTTGCCGTAGTGCCGTTCCAGGCGCACCTGGAGCAACTCCAGGGCAAACGACAGCAGCCAGTAGATGGCGGCTGCAGTGGTCAGCATTTCCAGGTAGCGGTAGCTGGAGCGGCCATAGGACTGCGCCAGAAACATCACTTCCCAGACCCCCATCACCGAAATCAGCGACGAATCCTTGAGCATGGAAATGAACTGGTTGGCGCTTGGCGGAATGATCGTACGCATGGCCTGGGGCAGGGTGATGTGCCAGAAAATTGCCCGTGGGCGCATCCCCAGGGCCATGGCCGCCTGCCGCTGGCCGGGCGCCACGCCAATGATACCGGCTCGGAAGATTTCACTCAGGTAGGCACCGTAGTTCAACGACAAGGCAATGATCCCGGCGCTGATCGCACCAGGTACAACGCCAATTTGCGGCAGGCCCAGGTAGATCAAGAGGATCTGGATCAGCAGCGGCGTGCCGCGAAAGAACGAGGTGTAGAAGCTGGCGATGCCCAAGGCGACAGCGCTGTTCGACAGGCGCGCCAGCGCCGCAGCGAAACCCAGTATCACCGAGCTGAGCATCGAGCACAGGCAAAGGAACAGGGTCAGTGCTGCGCCTTGCAGGAAACCATTCGGTGCCAGGTGCAGCCCGAGCAGGTTAGGCAGCTTGTCGAGGATGATCGAAAACTTCAGGTCGAAGCTCAGAAAGAACCCGACGAACATCACGAACAACGCTGCCCACGTCAGGTAAAGGCGCGTGCGAAAACCGAACAGGCGCTGGCCCAGCGTGCGCGTAGCCTGGCTGGGCGGTGGCTGATAGGCACTCATTTACTGATATCGGCGCCGATCCACTTCTGCGACAGGCGGCTCAGGGTGCCGTCCTGTTTCAGCTCGGCGAACACTTGCTGAACCTTGGCATTCCAGGCCGCATCACCTTTCTCGATGGCCACCGAGTTAGGTTCTTCATACAGCGCCTGGCCGGCCAGTTTGAAGCGCGCATCCTGATTCAGGCGCGGCTGGGCGGTGACCAGGTTGGTGAGGATCGCATCGAGGCGCACGCCGGCACCCAGGCCCAGATCCTGAAAGGCCACGTTGTCGGTGTCATAGGGGGCGATCTGGACGTTCTCGAACGGGTAGTCCAGCGCCTTGTCTTCCGCGCCTTCAATGACGAGGTTCTTGTTCAGGTAGCTCTCGTAGCTGGAGGCGCTGGTCAGGCCGACTTTCAGGCCGCTGAGGTCTTTAGCGCCGTGAATACGGTCATCCTTGGCGTTGACCACGATGACGGCAGGCGAAGCGTAGTACTCCACCGGGAAGTCGAAGACCTGGGCGCGAGCCTTGCTCGGCGTCATCGAGCAGATGCAGATATCGTATCGACCGCTCCAGCGACCGGCGGCGATCACGTCCCAGGATGGGGTTTCCAGGCGCAGTTTGACACCGAGTTTTTCGGCTACGGCCTTCGCCACATCGACATCGAAGCCGTCCAGCTGGTTCTGCTCGTTGAGGAAAGAGAATGGCGGGTAGCTTTCCATCAGCACGCCGACCAGTTCCTTGCGTTCTTCCACGCGTTGCAGCGTTGCCCCCGCAAGGGCTTGGGTGGTCACACTCAGTGCCAGCAGGCTGGCGCCCAACAAGGTGGAAAAACGCATGGAAAATCACCTGAAAAAAGAGTTGTTAAATTGAATGTCCGGCGTATTAAATAGTTATAAGAAAAACTCTACTAGTAAGTTTTATTTATATTCATAGAAGTGGACGTTATATGGGTGAAAGTGCGGTGGTGATTCTCGATGGTGGCATGGGCCGTGAGCTGCAGCGCCGTGGCGCGCCCTTTCGGCAACCGGAATGGTCGGCGCTGGCCTTGAGTGAGGCCCCGGAGGCTGTGGTGGCCGTGCACGCGGCCTACATCGAAAGCGGGGCGCGGGTCATTACCAGCAACAGCTATGCCGTGGTGCCATTCCACATCGGCGAGGCCCGCTTTGCCGCTGAAGGGCGGGCCTTGGCCTCGACCGCCGGGCAACTGGCCCGCGCTGCTGCGGACGCCAGTGGTCAGCCGGTACGGGTTGCCGGTTCATTGCCACCCCTGTTCGGCTCGTACCGTCCCGACCTGTTCGATGCCGCTCGGGTCAGCGAAGTCCTGACGCCGTTGGTTGAAGGTCTGGCTGAGCATGTCGACCTGTGGTTGGCCGAGACCCAGAGCTCCATCGTCGAAGCGCGGGCCATTCGTGCCGGCCTGCCCAACGATGGCAAGCCGTTCTGGCTGTCCTTCACCCTGCAGGACGACGATGTCGATGACCTGCCGCGTTTGCGCTCTGGTGAGCCCGTCAGTGAGGCCGCCGAAGTGGCCGCACAGCTGGGTGTGCAGACCTTGCTGTTCAACTGCAGCCAGCCGGAAGTCATCGGCGCGGCTATCGATGCCGCACGCGAAACCTTCGAGCGGTTGGGTGTACAGATTGCCATCGGCGCCTACGCCAATGCGTTCCCGCCGCAACCCAAGGACGCTACCGCCAACGATGGGCTGGACGAGCTACGCGAAGACCTTGATCCGCCGGGCTACCTGCACTGGGCCGAAAATTGGCGTCAGCGCGGTGCAAGCCACCTGGGTGGTTGCTGTGGCATTGGCCCGGAGCACATAGCCGTCCTGGCGCAACGCCTGCGCTGATCCTTCAGGCGGATTCGCGACACGCCTCCAGCGTTCTGAGCTGACCGTCAGGGCGCTGGTTTTCTGCCGCGAGCCAGCGCTCGAAACCGGCAGCGATGGCAGGCCATTCATCGTCGGTGATCGAGTACCAGGCCGTATCGCGGTTCTGCCCCTTGACCACCATATGCTTGCGAAACAGCCCTTCATAGTGGAAGCCGAAGCGTTCAGCCGCCCGTTTGGAACGGCTATTGGCGTCGTTGCACTTCCATTCCAGGCGGCGGTTTCCCAGCTCAAAGGCCAGCTTGCCCAGCAGGTAGATGGCTTCGCTACCTTTCGGCGTGCGCTGCATGGCGGCGCCGAAGGCGACATGGCCAATCTCGATACGACCGTGTGCTGGCACTATCGACATCAGGCTGAGAATGCCCTGGGCCTGGCCGTTGTGCAGGTCAATGACGGTGTAGAACAACGGGTCACTGGTGGCGGCATTGCTGTCGAGCCAGTGGTCGAACGCTTCACGTTCTTCGAAAGGGCCGTAGGGCAGGTAGCTCCATAGCGCAGCGTCAGCATCGGGACCATTGAACACTTCCCAGAGGTCGTCACGGTGCTGGCGCGGGTTGAGTTTCTCCAGGCGGATGAAACGCCCGGTCAACGGGGTGGCGGGTGGCAGTTTGGCGGGGTGCCAGTTCAGCAGAGTGTTCATGGGACGGCTCCTCGAATTACAACAGTTTGCGGAACTGAATGAAGCCCGGACGTTCGGCCAACTGCTCGTAGAGAGCGATGGCGGTGGTGTTGGTCTCGTGGGTCAGCCAGTGGACCTTGGCGCATCCCGCAGCGCTGGCAGTCGCGTAGACGAACTCGATCAACTGCCGACCAATGCCCAGGCCACGGTGCTCCTGAGTGACCAGCAGGTCTTGCAGGTAGCATGAGTTTTCCGTGGTCCAACAGGAACGATGATAGATCCAATGAACCATGCCCACGGCCTTGCCGTCGACCCAGGCCAGGGCTGCATTAATGGGTTCGGCGGGGTCGAGCATGCGTTGCCAGGTCACTGCGCTGACCTGCTCATCAATCTGGGTTTCGTAGAAACGCTGGTAGGCCTGCCACAGGGGCAGCCAGGCGCTATGGTCGTCGGCTTCGACCGGGCGGATCTGTACGGTGGGCATTTCAGGCTCCTTCAGGGTTGGCGCATCAGGGCGGCCAATTGGTTATCCAGTGGGTCTGAGCTTTCGCTCAGGCCTTTGCGTACGCCTTCAATGTCGGCGCTGTTGCGGTTCTGGCTGGTCTTGCGTTTACCTTGCAAACGCTCAATCGGCAGGGCGAAGCCGACAATCGCTTTGAGCATGCCGTTGATGTAGTCGACGGGTGCGTCGTCGATCGACCAGGGCTGGGGGCGGCCACGTTCATGGCGCTCACTGAGGCTGTCGAGCAATGGGTGCAAGCGTTGCGGGTCGTCAAACACCTCGGCGCAGCCGTAGGCATGCACCGCCAGGTAATTCCAGGTGGGTACGGCTTTACCGTCCACGGCTTTGCTTGGGTAGAAGTTCGGGCTGACATAGGCGTCGGCTCCCGCGAAGATCAGCAGCGCTTCGCTGCCAGTGGCCAGGTCCTGCCACTGGGGGTTGGCTTTGGCCAGATGCCCGTAGAGTGTGCCGTTCGGGCCTTCGTCGCGCTTTAACAGCAACGGCAGGTGGCTCGCCTGCAAGCCCTGCTGGCCGTGTGTGACAAGAATGGCAAGGCGGGTCTGTTCGATTTGCTGGTGCAGGCTGTCGAGATCGGTGTCCCGGAACGCACTGGGTATATACATGACGATAGTCCTTGGCGAATGCAGCCATCCTAGGCAGGCTATTGGCCTATGGTAAGAGCCATTCACTATCGATTTTATAGGTCCAATACCGTGCGCGAGCAGCCCCTGTCATTGCCCTTTGATCCAACGGGTATCGTACTTGATCGGCGTCTGGGGTTGAGTCGCCAGTTGTATCAAGTCTTGCGTGCCAGAGTGCTGGATGGGCGGCTGGGCAGCGGTACACGTTTGCCGGCCAGTCGCGACCTGGCCAAGGCATTGGCGCTGTCGCGCAACAGTGTGGTGCGTGCCTATGACCAGCTTTACGCCGAAGGTTTTATTGAAAGCCGGGTAGGGGACGGCACCTATGTTGCTCAGCTGCCAAAACTATCCACAAATGTATCCACAGGGTTATCCCGGGGTTTTTCCACAGTCTTATCCACAAAATCGCCAGAAAACACTGAGCATCTAACCAGTAAAGTTATCCACACCGGGTCTTTGAGTCGGCTTGAAAAGCATCATTTGCCAGCACCGAAAAGTGGGCCACCGAGGGCATTCCGGGTTGGTGCGCCCGCTTTCGATCTATTCCCCTTCGAGACGTGGGCCAAGCTACAAGCGGGTTTCTGGCGTAAGCCCGATCCGGCCTTGCTCGGTTACGGTGATCCCGCAGGTGAGCCGATTTTGCGCGAACTGATTGCGACCTACCTACGTCGTTCTCGGGGACTTTCCTGCAGCGCTGAACAAATTGTGATCACCAGTGGCGCACAGCAGGCGATCAGCCTTTGTGCACAGTTGTTGCTGGAGCCTGGCGATGGGGTGGCTGTGGAAAACCCTGGGTACCGGGCTGCCGGGCATGCGTTCGCGCTTGCCGGGGCGCGGGTGTTCGGTGTCGCGGTAGATAACGAAGGGATGGATTGCGCAGCCTTGTCGGCACTGCCCCAGTGCCGCCTGAGCTACGTGACGCCTTCACACCAGTACCCTACGGGCGTCACCATGAGCCTGGCCCGGCGTCTGGAGCTGCTGGCCTGGGCTGAACGCAGCGATGGCTGGATTGTCGAGGACGATTATGACGGCGAATACCGCTACAGCGGTGCGCCCCTGGCGCCCTTGGCAGCCTTGGACCCACATGGCCGTGTGCTGTATGTCGGTACTTTCGGCAAGATCGCCTTTCCGGCCCTGCGCATGGGTTATCTGGTCGTGCCGCCGCCATTGGTCGAGGCATTTTCCCGCTGTCGGGCACTGGCGGTGCGGCATTCGGAAATCGGTAATCAGGTGGTGATGGCGCAGTTCATGGCACAAGGGCATTTTCAGCGGCATATCCGTCGTATGCGCCGGGCTGCGTTGAGTCGGCGCAATGTGCTCAAGGCGGGGTGGCCTGTGGATATCCCCGGCTGTGGGGCAATGCCTGAGGTGGCGGCGGGCCTGCATGTCAAAGTCGATGTGGACAACCTGGCACGTGAGGGTGAACTGATCGCCCGCGCGGAGGCCGTCGGGGTTGAACTGAATCCACTGAGCGATTACTGGCTGGAGGACTCAAGCACCCCTGTGTATAAACGCGCCGGCCTGGTACTGGGCTTTGCTGCGGTGCCTGAAGCTGCGATCGCCGATGCCTTGGCACGCCTGCGGCGTGCCTGGCGTCGCTGATCAGGTGCCGGACTTGATCTTGGTCCAGGCCCGGGTACGTGCCCGTTCCGCATCGCGAGGCAGTGGCTTCAGTGCATAAAGTTTCGTCATGGCCTCTTCGGTCGGGTACAGGTTCGGGTTGTTACGGATGGCTGGATTGACCCGTTCTGTAGCGTCCTTGTTTGGGTTCGGGTAGCCGACGAAGTCGCTGATCGGTGCAACGACCTCTGGTTGCAACAAGTAGTTGATGAAAGCGTGCGCATCTTCGGGGTTGGCCGCACCTTTGGGGATGGCCAGCATGTCGAACCAGATCGGCGCGCCTTCCTTCGGCAAGCGCATGTCCACGATT
>JAEAMF010000414.1_pt1 | contig 55362 bp, 46 predicted proteins | sample 8958721 | NCBI WGS metagenome assembly JAEAMF01 (sample SAMN16933255, study PRJNA681124) | bioreactor sludge metagenome | isolation source: anaerobic bioreactor treating anionic surfactant - SDBS | place: India: Bengaluru | collected 2019-02-28
TAGGTTTTCTGTTAGGTTAACGAACCTTTTGCAGATAGTTACCGTCAACTACGACAAATCGAGATTTGAAAATTCAAGGTATTTATTTTCATATCTGGAAAATGGAGAACCTTGTTATGCTTTTGAGGCGAAATGTGTATACAAAGGGTTCCGGATTAACATCTATCCGATGTATCAGGCTGGCATTCCACTAACTAGTTCCTTAAATGTTTCATTTGAAATAGCGACGATATTTGACGGAGTCAATGTGAATCCAATTTCAGAGAGGCAAGTTTCCCAAATAAAGGGGAAGCTAGAGAAAGCCTTGGACCAGATTGGTATTGTCACGGATCTAGAGACATTTAAAATAAAGAGATTAGACCTTTCGAAGAATATACTCCTTGACCATAGATTGGAGGAATACAGGTTCATTCTGAACTATCTGAAAACGATACGATCAGGTTCTTCGTCTTTGGTTGACGATAGTATGTACAAAGGCAATAAATCTTATTTAATTAGTCTTTATGATAAAGGTGAGCAGCTTCTAAACAAGTATAACATCGCGTTGAATGTACAAGATGGAAGAACCTTGGCTAGATTTGAAATACGATTACTGAATCAAGTTATTTGTAAGCGGGTTTTAACAAAAGCAGGGTTACTGAATAATATTTCTGCCTTTTGTTCACGCCAGGGTTGGAGAAAGTTAAAAAAGGTGTTCAATAACGAGATAAACCAGCTCTTCTATCTGGATATGAAAGTTGGAACTATCGATTGCCAAGACGATCTACTGAACGCCGAACGACTTATAAGTGAAGGTGAAACGGCAAATTCGACGGCAGCATTAATAACTTTAAGTAGGCATTTTGATGCTGGTAACTTCGAGCAATTTGTCAATGTCCTCAATGCTAAGAACAAGCCAAGGATTCCCCAATATCGAGAAACAATGAAACAAAAAATAGTGAAATACAATCTTTATTCAACCTCCAATGCAATAAAATACAGGGAAATGAAGGCGAAACTGTTGTTCGATCCTGAATTGAAGTCGCATAGGCGAAAATATACTTCAGCAAAAACTGAGGTCATTTCGATAAGAGGGGATTTCCTTGTTACCAAACCAGATTACTTCATAAATCAAAAGCGGATGCCTGCAAAATATGACTTTGTTGAAATCGCTTCTTTGTTTTTTCCAGAGGAAAACGTGAATGAAAACAGATAACTCGGTTGAAAGGGTTAAACCAATTCTGATCGGCTATTGCCGTGTATCAACCGAAAACCAAAAAGAGGAAGGAACAATTGAGATACAGGAACTGGAAATCAAGAAGTATTGTGACGAAACCGGCTTGGTATTGCTCCGAACAATCCGGGATGAAGGTGTAAGTGGCAGTAAGGAGCCAACAGAAAGGCCTGGTTGGTTGGAGGTTTCAGCGGAGCTAGATGCGAACCCCTTTATTAGTGGGGTTGTTGTCTACAGGTTGGATAGGTTGGCAAGGGATCTACGGATTCAAGAGAACATTATCCATGATTTACAGGTTAAAAGGAAAAAGAGGCTGGTATCGGTCAAGGAAGCTGATCTAGATAGTGGGGATTTTTCTAGGGTTATGTTGAGGCAAATATTGGGCAGCTTTGCTGAATATGAAAAGAACCTGATAGCTAATAGGTTAAAAGCTGGAAGGTCGAATAAGGCAAGATTGGGTGAAAAAGCCGGCGGGTCAATCCCCTTAGGGTACAAATCCGTTGGCAAGAAATTGGTTCCCAACGAGAACCATAAAGAAACCATCAAGCAGATATTTCATCTACGGAGGTATAGACGGCTGAGCATGGCTAGGATCGCAGAGGTCCTCAATTCCAAGCAGGTCCCGACAGCAAGAGGTGGTCAATGGCATGCTGGGACGGTGAAGTATATCTTAGGGAATCCGATATATAAGGGATTCTCCGAGTACATGGATATAAAGGTCAAAAGACCTGATTTATCCTTGATATGAAAGGGTTTCCAATGGATTGGCATATAAAAAATAAATATTTTTTATATAAAAGTGGGGTAGTGGGATGAGCGGAGTCTTTAAAAGAAAGGGCTCTGGTAAGTACTATTTCTGGTATAGGGACAAGTTTGGGAAGTGGAGGAAGAAGGCCAGTTCATTCACGAACCGAAAGAGCGCGGAGTTCGAGCAGCAAGAGTTCCAAAGGGGCATTCTAAATCAGAAATACGGCTATACTGAGATCAAGGGTATTTCTTTCGAGAAATTTGCGGAGGAATACAAGGATAAGGTTTCTGTGAGGAAAAAAAGCTTCAAATCAGACCTTTCGAGGCAAAAAACCCTTTGTAATTACTTTAAAGGCAGCCTTTTGTATGAGATTAAGGCTAAGGATATAGACGAGTACATTCAAAGCCGCCTGGGCTGTATTTCGGCCAGAAAAAGGCCTGTTTCTAGGACATCCATCAATAGAGAGCTTGAACTTCTTAAGGCAATGCTCAATAAGGCTATCGAATGGGAGTACCTAGAGACAAATCCGGCCAGGAAGATCAAGAAATTTCGAGAGGAGAACCGGGACAGGATAATTTCGGCTCCTGAGGTCAATAAACTGATTGGATCGGCAAAGGAACCCTTGAGGTCATTTATCCTATTGGCTATCCATACAGGGATGCGGCGTGGCGAGATATTGAAGTTAAGGTGGGAGGACGTCCATCTGGATGAGAAGTACTTGTTCATTAAACACACAAAAACCTATTGTTCAAGAAAAATCCCGATAAACAACACCATTGTCTCGTTATTGAACACACTCCGGGAGAAGGTACCAAGAAATGAATATGTATTTGCCAATCCTAAGACAAACAGGCCTTATGTCGAGATAAGTTCATCATGGGAAACCTTGCTGAAGAGGGTTAATATTGCCAACCTAACGTTTCATGACCTGCGAGGCATCTTTGCCACTTACTTTCATTCCCAGGACCATGATTTGCTAGCTTTGCAGCGTATGTTAGGTCATCAGAGCATTCAGACCACTCTACGGTATGCACAGCCATTATGGGCAAGCATGCAGAAATCTGTAGGAGACTTAGGATCCAAATTTAACAATGCATATTCAAACAATGCATTGGAGGAGATATTTTTTAATTCAAAGGATGCATGAATAATTCCAATTTTATTTTGCATTTATTTAGCAGGAATAGCATTCTTATTGCTCAATTAACAAAGCAGCTGCAATATGAATCGAAACCTGTTTTATTTGAATCCCATTAAGCAAAAAATACAATAAGGCTGTTATGGTTTTCTTAGTACTTATAACATCATCTACAATTAATATTGAAGCGGAGTCAAACAAAGCATGAGTGTTTTTTATGAAATAGAAATTTGCTATCAGATCAGATATCTGAATGCTTATATTTCCAGCCTTTATGTCATCATTTTTTTTTCCAATCGCATTAATATAATTATTTGTAATTTTAAGTTTTTTTGATATTCCCATGGCAATTTCATTTGCAAAAGAAAAAGACGAGGGAGGAACAAATAAAAAATCGTAGTTGCCATTCAACCTTTTTGCCAATAATTCGGGAATCATTTTTTTTTTAATTAGATATTCATTTTTATAAGTTAGGGCACTTGGATGACTTCTAATCGATTGCAAATATAAAAGCCAATTAAAGCAATCTGGGAGGACTCCAATCCCAGGAGATTTTGAATATTCTGCGAGATGAGTGAGATTCACTTTACACGAAAGGCTTTTATATTCTATTTTTTCCATTTAATTCTTAGAAGAAAAATATTCTATTTCCATGTTGAGGGGCAATTCAGAATTTTATTGCTTTTAAGAACAATAGGATCTGGAAATATACTCATTGCGAGATGCTTTTCTTTTATGCGAATATAGTTGTGACAAATATATTTTAACTCTTCGGATTTTCTACCTATCGGGAACACAGCAATTATTTCTTTTTTAGGGAATTTGATTTTGATTAATTCTATTGCAGGGATAAGATCGCTATCACCAGATAAAATGTAGGCTTTTTCAAATTTATCTTCCACTGCTAAATTGAAAAGGTTTATTGCTATATTCACGTCCGTTTGTTTTTCTTCATAGGTTTCATAATTTGCATGACAAATTCGACATCTCTTATTTTTCTTTTTAAATTTACCAAGAACTATTTTTATTCCCGTGTCTTCCAATGCTTCATTAAAATTGCGTTGTCGAACCACTTTGCTTTTATCCCAAAAAGCCAATGCAGTGAAATAAAAAATGCCTTCGATTTGTTCTAATGAATTTGTAAAATGTTTACAGAGTTTATAAAGATCGAGCCATTTATATTTAGTTAAATGAGGGGAATCTTTTAGTGAATGATATAAATTGAACCCATCAATAAAAAAAATAACTTTTATCATAAAAATGGATCCCGGGGGCCGAAGCACCCCGGGGACTATGGATAATAACCCATAGTGATGAAGATATATATATGCCTTAAAAAAAGATATTTGTCAACTTCTATTCAATTCGAAAATCATAAACAAAACTTCAAAAATTGTAATTTAAAGAAAAAAAAATTTTATATAATAATCTACAGTATTCAAAATAAAATTAATTTGTTGACATAAAACGAATTCCATAACATACTGTATAGGTGAGACGGTTACAGTGAGGTGAATAATGGTGTTTTGTATTAACTGTAGTGCTAAAATCAAGGAAATGATGGATTCTCTGTTGATAAATGGGAATTATAAAGATTACAGTGAGCTGGTAGCTGTAGCAATAGAGAATCTTTGCGTAATAACTAAAGAATTTGAAATTAGTGAATCATCTATTATAAATGATAATTCAAAGCTATTGTTAAATAAGCTAAAGCTGCATTCAAATGAGAAAAATGGAATTAAAAAGCATACCAAGCATAGTGTTGAAGAAGTAGGACCAATCAAAACGGAGAATTTAATATCTTCAAGGCTTCCCGTTGATCAAACTCGAATTCCCAACATCTTTTTAGCTGATGGTTTAAGCACTCTTTCTCCTGAAAAAATTATTCCTCCGGTTGTTGAAGATAGCATCGGGACATTTTCACTAGATCGTTGGCTGTTTGGTCAATATAATAAGCTCTTACCCTTAAAAGCTAATTGTCGTGCTTTAGTCCGCCTTGCAGTTGGCAAAAAAGAAGGTATTGCGCTTGATATTTCAACTAATCAGATAGCACAAGCTGCCTCAATACTTGGCGATTATCTTGTTAATCATGACAACCGACACAATATTGGTCGGGATGATGCTTTAGCTACTGCTTTCCCACGAAGCAATGCTGAGAAGAGTTACTCTCGATATGCCAACCAATTTGTTGGATATGTGAATACCCAGAATATTCTTTCTGGTTTAATGTCAGATTATCGTCTAGTTGGTTTAGTCCATGGGAAAGGTTCATCTTTACTACCTACAGAACAGGCGATTCATTTCGCAAGGCTTCCAAATCCAGTGCTTGATAACTTACAGACACATCCAAAAGAAAAATTTTCTTCAGAAGAAGTGAAGTTTCTGATCAAGCACATAACTCTCTTTGTCCCTGTTGAAAACTTCGCTTTTCTGACCCTTATTAATGCTATATGCAATGGGGCAAATTCGCCAAAAAAACTTGAAGAAGCTTTAAATTCTATTGTTCCATCTGACCCAACCCGTTCACTAAGTCCTTCCTTCCTTACGTCTCAACGATCTGGTGCAATTTCACGCATGGTTGATATTGGATTGGTTAGTCGTTTGCGATTAGGATCAAGAGTTTCATATGAAGTTACAGAACTAGGGCATGACTTTAGAATAATCGGGAGAAAAAATGGGGGAGAATAACAGATGAACGAGAATACTGCCAAGCAACTTTGTTTAGCATTGATGAGGGCTGACTCAGAAGAAGAAGCTATCCGTTTACTTAAAGAAGCTGGATTTTGGAATAACCCTGAGTCATGGCGTTTTTATGGTGATCGCGAAACTAATTTCAATACTATCGGAAATCAACAGAGCCGTCCTGATGCGGCATTGGTAGAGAAACTGGTGAATTCCGTCGACGCTCGTCTTATGAATGAGTGTCTTGCCAATGGAATTAACCCAGAAGATCCAAGTGCTCCTCAAGATATTCAAGAAGCTGTTGCTCAATTTTTTGACAGTTCATCTGGGAAAAAGACTCAATGGTCAGGCCGCATTCGTGAATGGCCTTCAAACAAAAGAACAGAAGTGGCTCGTGGAATTACCTTATCAGCTACGGGAGCTAGAAGTAATCCCTGTTTTACAATTTCTGATATTGGTGAAGGCCAAACACCAAAAAAAATGCCTCACACTATCCTTTCACTTGATAAAGAAAACAAGCTAAAAATACCATTTGTTCAAGGTAAATTTAATATGGGAGGAACCGGGGCACTCAAGTTCTGTGGAAAACATAATCTTCAACTAGTCATTAGCCGTAGAAATCCAGCGATTCTTGAGTATAATGTAGAACATCAGCCAGATGAGGACAAATGGAGCTTCACAATTGTACGGCGCGAAGATCCTCATGGAAACCGAAGAAGTTCTGTCTATACATACCTTGCTCCATTTGATGAATCAGATCACTCCAAAGGAGTCCTAAGATTTAGTTCTCAAACTCTCCCAATCTTTCCAGAGGGCAAAAATCCTTATGCGAAACAAGCTGAGTGGGGGACACTGATCAAACTGTATGATTATTCTGCTACTGGTTTCAAATCACATATCTTGATGAAAGATGGTCTTCTTGGGCGTGTAGATTTGCTTCTCCCAGATATTGCTTTACCAATGAGATTCCATGAGTGCAGGGATTATAGAGGGCATGAGGGAAGTTTCGAAACATCTCTAACGGGATTACGAGTTAGACTCGATGATGATAGAAGCGCAAATCTTGAAGAAGGATTTCCTGTAGGTGCACCTATCAAAGTTGCCGGCGAAGAAATGCTTGCGACAATATACGCTTTTAAAAAAAAGAGAAGTGAAGCCTATAGAAAAAATGAAGGGATAATCTTTGTTGTTAATGGCCAGACTCATGGATATCTTACCCAGGATTTCTTTTCTCGGAATAAAGTTGGCCTATCCTATTTGGCTGATTCAATTCTTGTTCTTGCTGATTGCACAAAATTAAGTGGACGAGCAAGAGAAGATCTCTTTATGAATAGTCGTGATCGCTTAAGCAAAGGAGAGCTACACCAGCAAATAGAAGAAAGTCTTGAAGAACTTCTTAAGCACCATCAAGGTTTGCGCGAATTGAAAGAGCGAAGGAGAAGAGAAGAAATTGAATCGAGAATCGATAATTCGAGGCCTCTTGAAGATATATTAGAAAAGTTAATGAAGCAATCCCCAATACTTTCTAGTCTTTTTCTTCAAGGACTCAGACTTTCAGTTCCTTTTAGAACAACTGAGGTGATAGAAAAAGAGGAAGAATTTAAAGGAAAACGATTCCCAACTCATTTTAAGTTTAAGGGTAAGGACTATGGACAAGTCCTCAATAAAGACTGTCATATTAACATGAGATGCCGGTTAACTTTCGAGACTGATGTAGAGAATGAATACTTCTCGAGGGCTATCGATCCTGGTGAGTTTAATTTAACGCTAATGCAGGGAGATAAAGAAATTGTTTTCGAAAACTATGTGTTAAATCTTCAGAACGGAATAGCAACCCTCAGCATTTCATTGCCTAATGATGTTGTCCTGAATCAGGAGTTTCATCTTATTGTAAGGGTCAATGACTGCTCTTTAATTGAACCATTTAAAAATGAATTCAACGTTATCGTGAAAGAACCACTCGAAATACGTCGGGGTGATTCTTCCAGAAGACAACCCCCCGGTACAAATGAGGGGGACAACCGTGAGAGATCTGCTGGAATTCAGATGCCCAATATCAAAGAAGTTCATGAAGAAGAGTGGCAGAGTAAAACTCCCCCCTTTGATAAATTCACTGCTTTGAGGATTATCAATGCCGGAAATACTGATGTTAACGAAGAAGATCCAGAGCAACCGTTAGTTTATGATTTCTTTGTCAATGTTGACAATTTTTACCTTAAAACTGAAATGAAAAACTCGAAAGCAGAGCCAGAATTGATAAAAGCGCAATTTGTCTATGGAATGGTTTTGATAGGGCTATCCTTACTGAAGCAAGATATTGAATACAGAAAGAAGAAATCGGGAACTGAAGATAATCAGGAAGATGAAAACGGTAATGGAGTAAGCATAGAAAAGAAAGTTGAGGAATTTAGCCGAGCTGTTTCTCCTGTTATCTTGCCAATTATCAATTCTCTTGGTTCATTATCCTTAGATGATGAGCCTGTTCGTACTGCATCTGGTGATGCAACATAAAAACTGCTTTCGTCTATTGGATAATTGTTCTGTTTCCATTATAATCAATTATGAGAAAAAAAATCCTTTCTCTTAGCAATTTTTAATGGAAAAAAAGGCGGAAGATTTCATTGCATTTATTCAATCTGTCTTTGATTATAAACATATCAATGGATTAACCCACACATACTATCGTTATCCAGCTCGTTTTTCGCCCAGGTTTGCAGAAGCTGCAATTAAGTATTTTACTAAGCCAGGTGAAATTGTATACGATCCCTTTATGGGAGGAGGAACTACTCTTGTTGAAGCAATGCGTTTAGGACGTAGAAGTATTGGGACGGATATTAATAGTTTAGCGGTTTTCGTTTCAAAATTAAAAACAACCCTTCTTAATGATAATGACATTTATGCAGTTCATAAATGGGTGAACAATTTCAATTTAAGCCGTAAGTTAAATGGAATTTTAAAAAGGCCATCTGATTGGATATCTTTAGGTTATCAAAAAAACATCAACAGCCAAAAAACGTGGCCTATACGAAAGACATTAGAGATTGCTTTAGCTGGGTTAGATTCTTTACAAAACAATCGTCAGCGTAATTTTGTTAGGGGACTTCTTCTAAAAACTACGCAGTGGGCAATTGATTGCCGAATAAGTCAACCAACTATAGCTGAGTATAGAGAACAACTAAAAATTCATCTTGAGGAAATGATTCAGGGAGCGATTGAACTTCGTATTGCATTTGAGTTTTCGAATAGTGAACTTCCTGATAAAAATCAAAAACTACCTAAATGTCTCCAGCTTTCTGTAAATGAAATATCAAAATCTTCAACTCAATTATTTCAATCTGCTCCAAAACTTATTTTAACCTCACCGCCATATCCTGGAGTTCATGTTTTGTATCATCGTTGGCAAGTTAAAGGTCGAAAAGAAACAGCTGCACCATATTGGATTGCGAACTGTCTTGATGAAAAAGGAGCTTCTTTTTATACGTTTGGAGATCGCAAACAAAAAAGGCTTGAAAACTATTTTGAAACCATGAGGAAATGCTATATGGCTCTATCAACTATTGCTGATAAAAGAACATGGCTTGTTCAGCTTGTAGCATTTTCTTCTCCTAAATGGCAATTACCCCTATTTTTGCAAATCCTTAAGGAATGTGGTTTTGATGAAGTCACGTTTAATGAAATGTCACATTTGGAAGACAATCGATCATGGAGAAGGGTTCCAAATAGAAAATTCTATGCAGATCGGAAAGGTGATACATCTTCCTCTAATGAAGTTCTCTTAATACATAGGCACAAGTAAATCACCTATCTTTAAGCTATAGGATAATTTTGAAATTGGAGAAAATATGAAAAATGAAAAAGACAGTAATTTTAGATTGATTTCAAATTCCATGCCATTTTCAGGGGCAATCGGATCGGTTGTAGAAGATAGACATAAAATGGAAATTATTGAAATGGAAGGTGATCCAAATAAAAAAATATTTAAAATTAGAGCGTTTATTTCGGATCATGTGGACGTTTGCGGTAAGGTAAATGAAATTTTGGAAAACAATTTCCATAAAATGATAAAGCTAAACGAAAATCCATTAACGATTTATTTGCCTAAGGGTAAGACTAATGTGATTTTCTTTGATCTTGTTTCTGGAGAAAACGGTTTGTTAACCTATATTGAAGTTCGAGTCGAAACAGTTTTAATTGATGATGCTTTTAGGCTGGCAACAACAAAAATAAATGAACTTTTAGATTGTCTTTTAGGATCTCGGAATATGCCAATTATGATTTCTCAACTCGGACTTGTTTCAAATAAAGGGGATTATATTATTGCTTACAAATTAATTTTACCATTTAATACAATTAATAGTTTTGGCCCATTAGGTGGAGTTCATCAATTTCCCCTATTTGCACCATATGATGCACTATTACGAGAAGCAACCAATTCAAATAGCCCTTACTATCGGTTTTTATGTTTTTATAGGTTATATGAAGGTATTAATTTATTAAGAAAAAAAATAAAAGAAATTTCTGCAAAAAAAGGCATTTCAGAACCATTACCTAAAGATCCAGCAGTCAATACAAAAGAATTAGAGGGGTTAGGATTTGATAAAACTTTTATTGAGGGAATAAGAAATGTTTCGGATTTATTTGGAAAATATAGTGATCAAAGACATGCAATAGCTCATTTTTTATTTAAGGGTGATCAAAGCCATGTTTATTTATCCAATGGTCGGTTTATTGATGAGTATTCAATCCATTCATCTTTACTGATGAAATATGTTTCAAAGGCATATTATGATTTAAGAAAACATTTTTATGATCATCTTTCTTCTCATTTATCTCGAGGGGAAATACTGCCGTTGAAAGAACAAAAAGATCAATTTATAATAAGAGATGAATAGATTCCAAGTCGAATAGTAGTCTGAGTATTTATTATTGACTTGGGTTGTTCAGCTCTGTTGCCCTTCATCCATGCATTGATTCTTTTTACAACCTTTTTTTTCGCATATGGCTCTTCGGTTACAACGAGCTCTGTCTCTTAAACATAAAGGGTATTCAAGGCGGGATTTCCATTCATTGGGATATATGTGGGATATATAAAGTCAAAAACAAGCTTTTCTTATACTTGATTAGGTAAAAAAAGAATTAACCGATAACCGAAAAATAATTGAATTTATGGGTTTATTTAAGAAAATTTGGTAGCGGGGGTAGGATTTGAACCTACGACCTTTGGGTTATGAGCCCAATGAGCTACCTGGCTGCTCCACCCCGCGATCCAAGAGCGCATTATACCCTCCGCCGCCAGGCATGTCAAGCGAAATCAGGGAAGACATGAAGGGAAGAGAAAGGGAAGAATGAGGGAAGAGAGAGGGAAGAGGGAGTGGGAAAAGCCCTGGCAAGAAAAAGACACTGGAATTATTTTTCTTACTTTTACCTTTTTACTTTTACCTTTTCCCACTGTGCTTTTCCCTCCGTCTCCCCTGGATCCAATTTTTTGAAACTGTCCTTATTAAGTTACATTTTTATTGATTTTTCCTGGCACGGGACTTGCTTGAGTTGACGATATGGGCCCGGGTATATTCGCCAGCCCCCTGCACTTTTCCGCCGCCAGCCGGCCGGCTCCGGCTGGCCGGGCTGCCGCCGTTGAATATTTTACGGAAAAGTTGCATGATGATATGTCGCGAAAAAGCGGGAGCTGCCCATGCAAGAAATGCCGGTATGCCGCGTTGTCAGGAAAGGGCAGGATCAAGGACCCGTCTACCCGCTGCGCCGAGGGAGGTTGACGTGAAACGATTCATCATGCTGGCCGCCGCGGTGCTGCTGCTGGCCGGGTGTGCCGGCCACCGCTACCGGTCCGAGTTCGATTTCGCCAACAAGCTGGCCCGTGAGGGGTTATGGCAGGAGGCGTTGTTCCGCCTGCAGAAGGCGCGCGCCGCCGGTGAAGACTCGGCGGCGCTGCACAACAACATGGCCGTTGTCCTCGAGGCCCTGGGCCGTCCCGACGAGGCGCAGAAGGAGTACGAACTGGCGCTGAAGCTGGCCCCGGCCAACGAGCGCATCCGCGCCAATCTCGACAAGTTCAAGAGGAACGAGGAGAAGGACCTCCATGAGAAGAAATAAGCTCGCGCTGCTGCTCGTTCTGTCCGCCCTGGCCGCGGCCTGCTCCGAATCCTATGCCCCGGTGACGATCCCCTTCCGGCCGCGGAACGTCGTCGATTTCTCCGCCTACAAGGACCTGTTCTTCATCGACTTCGTCCTGGACGCCCCCGAGCAGGGCTTCGATGCCGGCGCCGAGGTGCGCCGGGTGTTCGTCGAGGAGATCCCCTTCGCCGCCGGCCGGCCGGTGCAGCGCCTCGAGCCCGAGCACTGGGCCGACATCCTGGCCACCCTGCGGCGCTACCGCCTGGCCGTGGACATCCAGTACGCCGACAGCCTCTTCTTCCAGCGCGTCTTCCGCGCCCACCCGCAGGGGCTGTTCTTCGCCGGCCGCCTGAAGCTGAACGTCAAGAAGATGGGGGTCATCCGCGAAGGCCGCGACGAGGCGGGGAAAAGCAAGAACGTGTACGACACGGTCGAGATGTGGGAGATGGAAATGCAGGTCGGGCTGATCGACGGCGATGCCCGGCGCCTCCTCTGGCAGGAGACCTACGCCGAGAAGGGCGAGCCCGTCGCCGGCGCCACAGCGCGCTTCACCTTCAGCAGCATGTTCGCCAAGCTCGCCGCCAGGCTGACCGCCGCCCTGCAGCCGCGCAAAACGGAGCAGGAACGGCACATCCTGGGCCGGTAGGAGGGCTCCATGAAAAGAACGATCGTCGCCCTGGCCGCGTTCCTGTGGGCCGCCTCCCTGGGCGCCCAGTATTCTTATTATTACGGCAAGAACAAGGTGGTGCAGCGCGCCTTCCCCTGGAAGCACGCCGACACCAAGCATTTCCGCATCTTCCATTACATGGAGGACAGGGACCTGCTGCAGCGCATCGCCGTCGAGGCCGAGAAGGCCTACGAGAAGCTCTCCTCGCTGCTGAACGTGAACATCGAGGAACGCACGCCGATCATCTTCTACAACAAGCAGACCGATCTGGAGCAGACCAACCTCTATCCGGGCCTCATCGCCCCCGGCAGCTTCGAGGGCTTCGCCGAGCCGGTCGGCAACCGCGTGGTCATCTACGGCAACCGCACCAGCGAGGACCTGGGGCGGCTGATCAGCCACGAGCTCGCGCACATCTTCGAGTACGCCATCCTCTACAAGAACCGCTCGGCGGGCATGTTCGACTACAACCGCCCGCCTGACTGGGTGCTGGAGGGCTTCGCCGACTTCGTGACCGGCCATTGGGAGAGCTTCAACCTGATGACCGTCATCGACGCCGTGCTCAGCGACCGCATGCCCGAGGTGCAGGAGGACGGCGACATCGCTTCCGCCTCCTCCAGCAACCGCGTGGCCTACGACTTCGGCCACCTGATGTACGAGTTCTTCTACGAGAAGTTCGGCAAGAAGGGGGTCCGCGACCTGCTGCAGAGCCAGCGGCGGCCGGCGCTGATCGGCAAGCGCCGCTCCTTCCTGGAGCAATTCAACTATTCCTCGCCCAAGACCTTCAACTTCGAGTTCAAGAAGTACGCCCGCGAGCGCTTCCGCGCCTTCGCCGGCCGCGAGAACCCCGAGGACTACAGCTTCGTCATCGGCCCCGACTTCCCCTTCGCCTACTCGTTCTCGCACCAGGTCTCGCCCGGCGGCGAGCTGCTGGCCGTCGTCACCGTGAACTACCGCACCTACAAGATCGACATCGTCCTGCTCTCGCTCAAGGACGGCAAGGTGATCAAGAACGTCACCCCGGGCTTCCAGTCCACCTACGACGGCATCGACTTCAAGTTCCTGCCCGCCGACGGCCGCTCCTTCTGCTGGGACCGCCAGGGCGAGAACGTCGCCTTCTTCGCGCGCAAGGAGCTCGACACCTACCTGGTCGTGCTCAACGCCCTCGACAACCGCGTCGTGCGCCAGGTCCGCGTTCCCGAGATCCAGAAGGCCAGCTCGCCGGTCTTCCACCCGCGGCGCAACTCCCTGCTCTTCACCGGCGTGGAGGGCATCCGCTCGTTCCTCTACGAGCTCGACCTGGAGAGCGGAGCGGTGCGCAAGCGGACCGACGGCCGCACCTACGTCAAGGCCGTCGACATCTCCGCCGACGGCGGGCGCGTCGTCTACTCGGCCACGGCCAACGGCTTCGACCGGCTGTTCCTGGCCCCCAGCGACGGCCCCGACCAGGCCCTGCAGCTGACGCGCGGCGACTTCAACGATATCGCCCCCGCCTTCTCCCTGGACGGCAAGACGGTCTACTACAGCTCCGACGAGCTCGGCGCCTACAACATCTGCTCGCTGGACCTGGAGAACCGCGTCTTCCGCCGCCACAGCGACGTGCGCACTGGCAACTTCTTCCCGGTGGAAATCCCCGGCGGCCAGGGCCGGCTGGTCATCTCCTCCTACCACAAGGGCAGTTTCCTGCTGTTCCAGAAGGACCTGCAGCCCGCCCTGGCCGAGCAGGCGGCGGAGTTCCTGCCGCCCCAGCCGGCCGCCCCCGCCCCGCAGCTGACCGGCGAGGCCGCGGCCGCCGTGCCGCCGGCGCTGGAGGTGAAGGCGTACAAGCCCTTCGAGAAGCTGATCGTCACCTCGCTGCCGCCCATCAACGTGGGCATCGACACCAACGGCGGCTTCTACGGCTCCTCCTACCTCAATGTGACCGACATGCTGGGCGACCACAACTTCGTCTTCTACCTCGCCTCCTACTACGGCTACCGCTCCTATCACCTGGCCTACCTCAACCAGCGCCGCCGCCTGCAGTTCTACAGCCACCTTTTTTCCGAGAGCGACGCCTACTACATTCCCTATACCAACAACCTGTTCCTGACGCTGCGCAGCCGCATCGGCGGCGACTTCTCCCTCATTTACCCCTTCAGCCGCTCGCTGCGCGCCGAGCTCACGCTGTCGGCCTACCACCAGGACGAGGATTCCGACCTGTTCTACTACGGCCACGAGCTGCCCTACGGCCAGTTCTTCAACGGCTTCGCCCTGCCGCTGGAGGCGTCGCTGACGGCCGAGACCACGCGCTTCGCCGAGTACGGCCCCAACAGCGGCACCACCTTCCGGCTCAGCGCCGCCAAGTTCGTCAAGCTGTTCTCCAAGTCGATGGACGCCTACACCTTGGAGGGTGACTTCCGCAAGTATCTGCGCCTGGACAATCACTCGCTGCTGGCCTTCCGCCTGAGCGGCTACTACTCGGGGGGCAAAAACGCCCTGCTCTTCTGGAGTGGCGGCAACAACAGCATGCGTGGCGCCGAGTTCCGCTCGCTGGTGGGCAACAAGGGATTCTTCTTCAACGCCGAGTTCCGCTTCCCGCTGGTCCACGCCGCCCTGACCCCCATCGGCGTCATCGGCCCCGTGCGCGGCGTGTTTTTCTTCGACCTCGGCGCCCTGTGGTTCCACGGCCAGGAGTTCCGCGTCTTCGAGAAGGGGGAGTTCCGGCTGCGCGACGCCCTCTCCTCCTACGGCTACGGCGTCGAGTTCTTCCTCTTCGGCTATCCCTTCCACGTCGAGTGGGTCTGGCGCACCGACCTGAAGCAGAAGACGTACAACGGGGTCAATTTCTGGATCGGCTTTGACTTTTAGGAGATCGAGCGAACATAGAATGGTAGTGATCGTGGTAGTGGTAGCAGCAGCATAGAACAACCTATTGCTGCTACGAATCACGAATTACGAATAACGCAAGTACGTTTTTGCCGTTGCCTTACGCCATATGCCAAACTCCTTTCTTACTCGTCACGCGTCACGCGTTACGCGTCACGAGGGTTCGCCGGGCAGGCTCTGGGTTTGACTTGTGCCCTGAAACATGGGAAAATCGGTCGGGATAAAGAACGCGATGCTGATCAACCATACGTCCAAGCAGGTGACCGCCAAGATCGTCTATTACGGCACCGGCCTGGGCGGAAAGACCACCAACCTGCAGTACATCTATTCGGTGACCAACCCGCGCACCCGCGGCGAGCTGGTGTGCATGGAGACCGAGATCGAGCGCACCCTCTTCTTCGACCTGCTGCCCATCAACGTCGGCCTGGTCAAGGGCTACGAGACGCGCTTCCAGCTGTACACCGTTCCCGGCCAGGTCTTCTACGACTCGACGCGCAAGCTGGTCCTCAAGGGCGCCGACGGCGTCGTCTTCGTCGCCGATTCCCAGGAGCTGATGGAGCAGGCCAACCGCGAGAGCCTCGACAACCTGCGGGAGAACCTGGGATTCTATTCGTACCGCATCGACGACATGCCCATGGTCTTCCAGTACAACAAGCGCGACCTGAGGAACATCTCGCCGGTGGAACGGATGAACGCCAGCCTCAACCAGTCGGGCCGCCCCCATTTCGAGGCCGTCGCCCGCAGCGGCCGCGGCGTCATCGAGACCCTGCGCGAGATCTCCTCCCTGACCCTGGGGCGGGTCAAGGAGGCGCTGGACCATTCGACGCGCGCGGGGCGCAGCGTGGCCGTCCAGTTCGACGTCAAGGAAGGGCAGCGCATGGTCAAGATGGAGGACCTGCCGATGAAGAAGGTGAGCGTCGAGCAGCTTCAGGCCCGCCAGGCCGGGCAGGAGGTGCTGCCGCCGGCTCCCGCCGCCCCGCCGACCGGCGACGAGAAGGCCGCCGCCCAGCCCCCCGCCGCCGCGTCGCGCCCCGCCGCGGGCCGCTCGGTGAACGACATGTTCGGCGGCCTGGAGGACCCGACGCGCATCACGCGCATCGAAAAGATCGCCGCGGCCAACGGCCGCCTGGCGGTGGAGGTCAAGGACGGCCAAGGCCGCTCGCTGCGCTCCCTCGACATCACCCTGCGTCCCGAGACCAAAAAGGTCACCATCATCCTGGATGTCAAAGGCTAGAATCCCGCTGCTGCTGCTGGCCGCCGCCGCCGTTGCCTGCGCACCGTCGCGTCCGGCGCCGCGCACCGCCCCCGGCCCGGCAACCGCTGCCGGCCCGGCGGCGCGGGCCGAGGCCATCTTCCAGACCGGCAAGGCGCGCCTGGAAAAGGGCGACATGGCCGGCGCCAAGGCCTGCTTCGACCAGTCGCTGGACGTCCTGCTCGACGCCGGCGCCGACGGCCCCGGTCGCGCCGAGGTGGGCGACCTGGTCAGGAAGATATCGGCCATCGAGCTGAACACCCTGAAGGACCGCAACAGCCCCGAGAACGGCGAGCACGAGGCCTTCCTCGACCAGGTGATCGCCACGCCGCTCTTCCTGCCCTCGGAGAAGGACGTCCAGGACCTGCAGCAGAAGGTGGGCGAAGGCGCCGCCGTCGCCTACAGCCTGCCGGTCATCGTCAACCCCCAGGTGGTTTCCTTCCTGAAGGCCTTCCAGACCATCCGTCACGACGGCATCCAGCGCGCCCTCGACCGCATGGGCGAGTTCATCGGCCCCTTCCAGGAGATCTTCCGCCGCCACGGCATCCCCGAGGACCTGGCCTACCTGCCGATCATCGAGAGCGGCTTCCGCGTCGACGCCACCTCGCGCGCCCGCGCCCGCGGCGCCTGGCAGTTCATGTCCTCGACGGCGCGCCTGTTCGGCCTGCGCGTCGACTGGCAGGTCGACGAGCGGCTCGATCCCTTCAAGGCCGCCGATGCCGCGGCCCGCTTCCTCAAGCACCTGTACGAGGAGTACGGCGACTGGTACATCGCCCTGGCCTGTTACAACGGCGGCCCGCGCCGGGTGGAGAAGGCCATGCGCGCCCTGCAGACCGCCGATTTCTTCACCATCAACCAGAGCCGCCACATCCGCCGCGAGACGAAGAACTACGTGCCGGCATTCCTGGCCTCGCTGATCATCGCCCGCTCGCCGCAGGAGTACGGCTTCGCCGTCGGCGGCGGCGAGCCGCTGCTGGCCGGCAGCCGGACGGTCGTCGTGCCCTCGCCGGTCTACCTGGCGGCCGTCGCCGGGCGCCTGCAGCTGCCGGTCGCCGAGCTGAAGCGCCTCAATCCCGAGCTGTTGCGCGACTTCACCCCCAGCTTCGTCAGCGAGTATGCGCTGCGCGTGCCGGCGACGGTCGACGATGCGGCGCTGGCCGGGCTGGAGCGGATCCCGCCGGCGAAGATCCCCAAGTTCAACTCCCACCGCGTGCGCCCCGGCGACACGCTCTCCACCATCGCCCGCCGCTACGGCACGTCGGTGCGCCGCATCCAGGAGGCAAACCGCCTGCGCTCGACCCTCATCCGGCCAGGCATGACTCTCGTCATCCCGGGGAGAGGGTAGGTGGTCAGCCGCATCCATTCGGCGGTGCTCAACGGGCTCGACGTCGTGGCCACCGAGGTCGAAGTCGGCTTCGCGCGCGGCATCCCCGGCATGGCCATCGTCGGCCTGCCCGACAACGCCGTCAAGGAGAGCCGCGAGCGGCTGCGCCTGGCCATCCAGAACGCCAACTTCGAGTACCCGCCGGCGCTGAAGATCGTCGTCAACCTCTCGCCGGCCGACGTGCGCAAGGAGGGGGCGGGGCTCGACCTACCGATGGCCGTGGGCATCGTGCGCAACCACCTGCGCCTGGAAGGGGCGGCATTCTCCGAGCTGCTGTTCTTCGGCGAGCTGAACCTCACCGGCGAGCTGAGCCCGGTCAAGGGGGTGCTGAACATCGCGCTCTTCGCCCGCCGCAACGGCTGGCGCGGCATCGTCATCCCCTGGGGCAACCGCCATGAGGCGCAGTTCGTCTCCGGCATCGAGATCTACGCCCTGCGCAGCCTGGCCGAGGTCGTCGACCTGGCCGCCCACCCCGAGCGCTACGCGCCGCTGCGCGCCTGCGCTGCCCGGCCCGCCGAGCCGGCCCCGGGCGACGGCGACTTCGCCGAGATCAAGGGGCAGTACCTGGCCAAGCGCGCCATGGAGATCGCCGCCGCCGGCGCCCACAACGCTCTGATGATCGGCCCGCCCGGCGCGGGCAAGTCGATGATCGCCCGGGCGCTGCCCTCGATCCTGCCCGAGATGAGCGACGACGAAGTGCTGGAGACCTCGCTCGTCTACAGCGCCGCCGGCCTGCTGGGAGAGCGCGGCGGGGTGGTGCGCCGCCGACCCTTCCGCTCGCCGCACCACACCATCTCCGACGTGGGCATCAGCGGCGGCGGCAAGGTCCCCGTGCCCGGCGAGATCTCCCTGGCGCATAACGGCGTCCTCTTCCTCGACGAGCTTCCTTATTTCAAGAGATCGGCGCTGGAGGTGCTGCGCCAACCCATGGAGGACGGCCAGATCACGGTCTCGCGCTCGCTCACCTCGGCCACCTTCCCGGCCCGCTTCATGCTGGTGGCGGCCATGAACCCCGTCCCGGACGCCGGCCGCGGACCGGCGGCCAAGCTCTCCAAGCCGCTGCTGGACCGCATCGACCTGCAGCTCGAGGTGAAGAAGGTCAAGCTGGAGGAGATCACCTCGCCGGCGCTGGCTGAGGGCTCGGCCGTTGTCCGCGCCCGGGTGGCGCGGGCGCGCGCGCTCCAGGAACAGCGCTTCCGCGGGCTGAAGCGCCGGCTGTTCGCCAACGCCCAGATGCGCAACCCCGAGATCCGCCGCTTCTGCCCGCTCGACGACGAGGGCGAGCGGCTGCTGCGGCGGGCCGCGGAGCGCTTCGACTTGAGCGCCCGCGGCTATTTCCGCGTGCTGAAGGTGGCGCGCACCATCGCCGACCTGCAGGAGGCGGAGCGCATCGCCCCGGCGCACGTCCAGGAGGCGCTGCAGTACCGTGCCCTGGACAACGGCCGCTTCTGGGAGGGACGAGGATGATGCCGGGCAGGAGGGACGCGCTGCGCATGCTGGCCCTGGCCGCCGCCGCGCTGGCCCTGGGCCTGGGCGCCAACTTCCTGGCGCGCGAGAAGCTGCCGCTGCTGCGGCCGCTGACCCCGGAGGCGAAGGCCGCGCTGCCGGCCGCCATCGGCGAGGTCGACGCCGATTTCGTCGCCACGGTGCTCGCTGCCCCCGGCACGCTCCTGCTCGACGCCCGCGCCGGAGAGGCCTTCCGCGCCGGCCATATCCCCGGCGCCCTCAGCCTGCCGCTGGCGGAGTTTTCCCGGTCATTCCCGGCGCTCGAACCGCGTCTGCGCCGGGCCGGCCTGCTGGTGGCCTACTGCAGCGACCGCACCTGCGGCGATTCGCCGGAGCTGGCCCGCCGGCTGTGGGCGCAAGGGCTGAAGAATCTCCTGCTGTTCAAGGGCGGCATGGAGGAATGGACGGAGAAAGGGCATGACGTGGAGAGATAGGGCCGGCGCGCTGCTCGCTTCCATGCCCGTGCAGGTCCTGTGCCGCCTGGCGCTGGGCGGCATCTTCATCTACGCCAGCCTGGACAAGATCGCCCATCCGCGCGCCTTTGCCGGGATCGTCGCCAACTACGCCATCCTGCCCGACTGGCTGGTCACGCTGCCGGCCCTGGCCCTGCCCTGGCTCGAGCTCCTGGCCGGGGTGCTGCTGGTCGCCGGGATCTGGACGCGCAGCGCCGCCGCCACGCTGTCGCTGCTGCTGCTGGCCTTCATCCTCGCCCTGGCCTTCAACGCCCTGCGCGGCGTCGACCTGAGCTGCGGCTGCTTCTCCACCTCGGCCGCCGACAAGGAGAACGCCTGGGTGCTCATCGGCCGTGACCTGCTGATCCTCCTGCCCGGCATCGTCATCCTGCTGTTCAACCAGGAGCGGGACGTGCCCAATCCTGAAAAGGCAAAAGGCAAAAGGCAAAAGTGTAAGGCGCTCGACCGCAAACAATCGGTTTCCTGATTTCTTTTTTGCTTTTCCCATTATTTTGAAAGAGGGCGTGAGCAATCTTGGTCGGGGTATTTGCCTTTGCCTTTTTCCTTTTGCCTTATTAAAGGGAAAGCGGAGGATCTGGCCAGGCTTTTCACTTTTCACCACCAGCCAGCGCGCAACTATTCGCGGCGAATCCCGTATGACACGAGGAGGAGGGACGCCCATGGAAGCAAGCGGCAAAGACCCGGCGGGGCGCGAGGTCCCGCTCCGCGACTGGCGGCGGACCGTCCGCCACGATTGGGCCGACATCCGCGGCTTCTACCTCGACGAGGAGCAGAAGACCCGCCTGGAAAAGATGGACGGCTTCCGCCGCGCGCTCTACCAGGCCTTCTGGCTGGGCCGCAGCCTGTTCCTCAAGCTGACGCCGCTGCGCCGCGTCCTGCTGGTCGTCGCCTTCTATCTCATCTTCCTGGTGCGGATCAGCTTCAACGTGGGCGGCACCGGCATCCACCTGCAGATCGCCCAGCTGGGCGGCGCCATCCTCGTCTTCATCCTGATGCTCGAGCTGAAGGACAAGCTGCTGGCGCGCAGCGAACTGGCCGAGGGCAGGGCGATCCAGCGACGGCTGCTGCCCGACGCCCGCCCGCTCATTCCCGGCTGGGACGTGTGGCTCTTCTCGCGCCCGGCCAACGACGTGGGCGGCGACCTGATCGACTGCATCCATTTCGACGCCGGCCAGCACCTGCTGGCGCTCGGGGACGTCTCGGGCAAAGGGCTGTCCGCAGCCCTGCTCATGGCCAAGCTGCAGGCGACCATCCGCGCCCTGTGCAGCGAGACCACGCCGCTGGCCGAACTGGGGGGGCGGATCAACCGCATCTTCCGCCGTGACGGCATCAGCAACCGCTTCGCCACCCTGGCCGTGCTCGAGGTGCGCAACGCCGACGGCGCCGTGCGCCTGCTGAACGCCGGCCACACGCCGCCCATCCTGGTGAGCGGCGGCGTCCCGCGCTCGCTGGCCAAGGGCGGGGCGGCACTGGGCCTGCTGGCCGATGCCGCCTACGCCGTGGCCGAGGAGACGCTGGCGCCGGGCGACGTGCTGCTGGTCTATTCCGACGGCATCAACGAGGCGCGCAACGCCGAGGGCGAGTGCTTCGGCAACCAGCGCGTGGCGGCGCTGGCCGCGGGCCATGCGCGCCAAGGAGCGGCCGCCTTGGGCCAGGCCCTCCTTGACGCTGTCCAGCGCTTCATCGGCGAGTCCAGCCCCGACGACGACCAGACGCTGCTGGTCCTGCGCCGCATCGGCGCCTGACGCGCAACATTAATTTTTTCTATTCTTCCAGCGTCATGTCGCGCTCGAGCTGCTCGGCCTGCTCGGCGGCCAGCATGGCGTCGTCCATCGAGATCTTGCGCGCCTTCACCAGCTCGATCAGGTGCTGGTCGAAGGTCTGCATGCCCAGGTCGCGGTTCTTGGCGACGTGCGCCAGGATTTCGTTGGTCTTCTCGGGGTTCTTGAGGCACATCTCGATGGTTTTGTTGGCCAGCAGGATCTCGCAGGCGGGGACCAGCCCCGACTTGTCCACGCTGGGCAGCAGCTGCTGCGAGACGATGGCCACCAGGTTCTCGGCCAGGCGCTGGCGCACCGCCGGCTGCTCCTCGGCCGGGAAGTAGCTCAGCAGGCGGTTCACGGTGCGCAGCACGTCGGCGGTGTGGATGGAGGCCATGACCAGGTGGCCGGTCTCGGCGGCCTTCAGGCAGGTGTCGATCGTCTGGTGGTCGCGCAGCTCGCCCACCATCAGCACGTCGGGGTCCTGGCGCATGGCCGCGCGCAGCGCCGAGGCGAACGACTCGGTGTCGGGGCCGATCTCGCGCTGCGAGACGACCGACAGGTTCTTTTCGAACAGGTACTCGATCGGGTCCTCGATGGTGATGATGTGCGCCCGCCGCTTCTGGTTGATGTGGTTGATGATGGCCGCCAGGGTGGTCGACTTGCCGTTGCCGGTGGCGCCGGTGACCAGGATCAGCCCGCGCTTGAGCGAGGCGATCTTCTCCAGCACCTTGGGGAGGTTGAGCTCCTGGAACGTGCGCGGCTTGAAGGGGATCAGGCGCAGCACGGCGGCGTAGCGGCCGTTCTGGCGGAAGACGTTGACGCGGAAGCGGGCCACGTTGGCCAGGGCGAACGAGCCGTCGTAGTCGCGCAGCTCCTGCTTGAACTTCTCGGCGTCAGCGTACTTGGCCAGCGTCTGGCCGATGGCCACCATGTCCTCCTCGCTCAGCGGCGCATGCTTCAGCGGGAACAGCTCGCCGTGGTGGCGCAGCAGCGGCGGCGCGCCGACCTGGAAATGGATGTCGGATGCCCCTTTCTCGGCGGCGAAGGTAAGGATCTGGCTCAGATTGACGATCGGCATGGTGCCCTCCAGGGAACGGCCAGCACGTGGGTCATACTGAAATTGTAGATGAAACCTTCCGATAATTCAAGTGCTAGGTCAGATGCTCGGCAGACTAAAATTCCTGGCACCAAGCACCCAATACCAAACATATTCCGAGTTCCAAATATGCTGAGGCACGTGTCCGTGTGAGTGTCCCTGTCAGCCAAACCAAGCAGGACTGATGCTGAATTCTTGCTGTCACGGGCACGGTCACTTCCACTGAGGTTCGTTTTGGCCATTTGGGCATTGGTGCTGGGAACTTGGAGCCTTGGTTTTACCCGTTTCACGGGTCTTTGTAAGAGTTATTTCGGACCGATCTGCCACTCTCTCTTCCCTCGCTCTTCCCTTTCTCTTCCCTCTGCTTTCCCGGTAGACCGGTGGGGCCGGGCTGCCATCCGCCGTCTATCGCTTGCCCTTGTCGCGAAAGCGCTGCACGTCGCGATCGACCTCGCGGCGGATGTCGCGCTCCTTGATCTTCTGCTTCTTCTCGTATTCGTGCTTGCCGCGTGCCAGGGCGATCTCGGCCTTGATGCGGCCCTTGTCGTTGAAGTAGAGCTGCAGCGGCACGATGCTGAAGCCGCGCTCGCGGACCTTCTGGTCGAGGCGGCGGATCTCGCGCTCGTGCAGCAGCAGCTTGCGCCGCCGCTCGGGCTCGTGCCCGAAGGGTCCGGCCTGCTCGTAGGGGCTGACGTGGCAGCGCAGCAGCCAGGCCTCGCCTCCCTGCACCTCCACGTAGGAGTCCTTGAGGCTGACGCGGCCGGCGCGGATCGACTTGACCTCGCTGCCGACCAGGGAGACGCCGGCCTCGAAGCGGTCGAGGATCTCGTAGTCGTGGAAGGCCTTCTTATTCTGGGCGATGGTCTTCATGGCGGATGACGACGACCTCTTCGATCTTGCGCCGCCCCATCTTCCTGGCCACCAGCAGGCAGTTCTTCACCCGCACGCGGGCGTTCTCCTGGGGCAGGCGGCCGTACTCGTAGATGAACAGCCCGGATAGGGTGGTGTAGTCCTTGCGCTCGGGCAGGTCCAGCTCCAGCTCGGTGTTGACCTCCTCCACCGGCAGGCTGCCCTTGGCCAGGAAGGCGCCGCCGCCCAGCTTCTGGATGCCGCGGCCGCGCACCTCCAGGTCGCCCAGCACGCCGCGCAGCACGTCGCCGAGGGTGACGATGCCGATGGTCGAGCCGTACTCGTCCAGCACCACGGCCAGGTTCAGCTGGTGCTTCTTGAATTCGTTGAGCAGCGTGTTCAGCGAGGAATATTCGGAGACGAAGATCGGCCGCGCAGCGACCTGGCGCAGGTCGATGTGCTCGAGGTCCTGACTCAGCATGGCCCGCAGCAGCACGCGCGAGTCGATGATGCCGGTGATGTTGTCCAGCTTGCCGCGGTAGAGGGGGATGCGCGAGAAACCCTTCTCCAGGAGGATGCGGCGCAGCTCGGCGGGGCTGCTGCCCTCGCGGACGGCGGTGATGGCCACGCGCGGCGTCATGACAGCCTTGATGTCCTTCTGCGAGACGTCGAGGATGCCGGTGAGCATGCGCAGGGTCTCGGGGTGGTCGCGGAACAGCTGGCTCTCCATGGAGAGAAAGTGCTTGATCTCCTCCAGGCTCAGTTCCTTGCGGCCCCAGGCCTGGGCGCCCCGGCGGCGGAAAAACAGCGCGGGCAGCAGCGAGAGCGCCTTGACCAGCGGCGAGAAGAGCAGGGCGAAGACGTGCACCGGCCGGGCGTAGAGGAAGGCCAGCTTCTCGGCGTGGCGGTAGGCGTAGGACTTGGGGGTGATCTCGCCGAAGACCAGCAGGATCAGGGTGGTCAGCAGGCTGGAGATGACCAGCAGCGTTCCCTGGCTGCCGTGGAAGTAGCGGGTCAGCATGTAGGTGGCCACCGAGGCGGCGGCGACGTTCACCAGGTTGTTGCCCACCAGGATGGTGGAGAGGAACTCCTCGGGCCGCTCCAGCAGCCGCGCCAGCAGCATGGCCGGCCGGTCCCTGCGTTTGGCGCGGTGTCCCAGCTGGGCACGGCTGATGGTCAGCACCGAGGTTTCGGCGGAGGAGAAGAAGGCGCTGGCCAGCACCAGCAGCAGGAAAAGGAGCAGGGGGAAGAGGAAGCCGCCGTTCATGGGGCTCAGCCTGCGCCGCGTTCGTTCCCGGCCATGGGGCTCAGCGGCGGCTGTACAGCTGGTAGACGATCTTGTACAGCGATGTGCCGATGCAGTCGTTGATCAGCTGCACGTCGCGGGACTCCTTCGGCACCCGGAGGATCTTGGGGGCGAAATTGACCACGCCCTTGACGCCGTGGGCGATCAGCTTGTCCAGGGTCTCCTGGGCCGCCTCCTCGGGAAGGGTCAGCAGGGCGATGCGGATGTCGGGGTTGGCGTTCAGGTACTCCTCCAGCTGGTTGACGTGCAGGACCGGCTTTTTCTGGCCGGGCTTGCCCACCTCGGTGCCGACCAGCTCGGGCTTGATGTCGAACAGGGCGGTGACGCTGATGTTGTGGTCCTTGAAGAGCTTGTAATGGGAGAGCGCCTGGCCGATGCGGCCGGCGCCGATGATGATCACCCGGGCGCCGTGCTCGATGGAGAGGATCTTCTTCAGCTCGCGGAACAGCTTCTTGACCAGGTAGCCTTTCTTCTGCTTGCCGATGGAAATGCCCAGGTAGAAGAAATCCTGGCGCACCTGGTTGCAGGAGACGCCGGTGACCTCCTCGAGTTTCTTGGAGGAAATATAGGCGTTTTCCGGCAGGTTCAGCTTCAGCAAGGCCTCATAATAAAACAGGATCCGGCGGATCACCCTCAGGCTGATCTTCTTTTTCATGGCGCCTCGTAATATAGTTTACGTTAAAATTAATTTTATCCGACCCGCCGGGGAATGTCAAGCGCCGGGAGCGGCTAGGCGGGCGGCGTTTCCCGCGGCGCGGCCGCCGGCGGCTTCTTGCAGTCGCGCTCCCACAGGCAGTCCGTCTCGGGGCAATGGTCCTTCCTCTCGCTGGCGAAGCACTGCGGATTGCCCTCGGCGGCCTGGATGGCGCGCACGAGCTCGGTCTTCCTCATCTTGCCCGGGTTCACTCCCTTGCTGCGGGCGTAGCGGCGCATCTCGACCCAATTCAGTTCTCTGCCTTCCATGGGCATTCCCCCTCCGGCCCCGTCGGGCCGCGTCAATGGCCTGCCTGTATTATAGGGCGCGCGGCGGCGATGCACAACCAAGGGCCTGCGGCCACGGCAACGCGGTGCCCTGCGGCTGGGCCGGGGCGACGGGCTAGCGGCCGCGAACCGCCGCTTCGACCTCGGCGACCGACTTGGGGATGGCCGGGCCGAGCACGCGCACGCCCCGCTTCAGCACCAGCACGTCGTCCTCGATGCGGATGCCGCCGAAGGCGCGCAGCTTCTCCACCCGCTCGTAGCGGATGAACTCGGCGTGGCGCTTCTCCCGGCGCCACTGGTCGATGAGGGCGGGGATGAAGTAGATGCCGGGTTCGACCGTCAGCACGTGGCCGGCCTCGAGCTTCCTGGCCAGGCGCAGGTAGGCCAGGCCGAATTGCGGGCTGCGCTTGACCTTGTCGTCGTACCCCACCCAGGTCTCGCCCAGGTCCTCCATGTCGTGGACGTCCAGCCCCATCATGTGGCCCAGGCCGTGGGGGAAGAAGAGGGCGTGGGCGCCGCAGGCGACGGCGTCGGCGGCGCGGCCGCGCATCAGCCCGATGTGCGCCAGGTGCTCGGCCAGCACCTCGCTGGCCCGCAGGTGCACGCTGCGGTAGCTGACGCCCGGGCGGATCATGGCGATGGCGGTGAGCTGCATGTCCAGCACCGTCTCGTAGATGTCCTTCTGCAGGGGGTTGAAGCGGCCGCCCACGGGGATGGTGCGGGTGATGTCGGAGGCGTAGCCGCTCTCCGCCTCGGCGCCCGAGTCGATCAGCAGCAGGTCGCCCTCGGCCAGGCGGTTGCCGTGGAAGTGGTTGTGCAGCGTCTCGCCGTGCTTGCTGACGATGGCCGGGAACGCCATGCGGCCGCCGCCGGCCAGGGCGATGCCCTCGATGAAGCCGGCGATCTCGCGCTCGCTGATGCCCGGCTGGGCCATGGCCATGGCCTCGCGGTACATGGCGGCGCTGACGGCCAGGGCGGCCTCGATCTCGGCCACTTCCCCGGCGCTCTTGAGCGAGCGCTGGGCGATGACCGCCCGGGCGAACTCGCCCGAGGCGTGGTCGCGGGCCGTCTCGGCGCGGATGCCCAGCAGCCGCTCCAGCCAGGCCGCGTTCTCGGCGCGGTAGGGGGGCAGGAAGTGGACCCGGCGCCCCTGGCGCACGCCGTCGCGCAGCACGGCGGCCAGGTCGGCCAGCGGCCGCTGGTCGCTGACGCCGACGCGGGCGCAGCGCCCCTTCAGCGCCGGCTGCGGCCCCATCCAAATGATGTCCTCCATGTCCACGTCGTCGCCGAACACCGTCTGCCGGCCCTCGTCGAGGTCGATGACCGCGGCCAGGCCCGGGTGGCTGAGGCCGAAAAAGTACAGGAACGTGCTGTCCTGGCGGTAATGATAGGGATTGGCCGGGTAGTTCATCGGGCTCTCGCCGTTGCCCAGGAACAGCAGCAGCCCCGACTTCACCTGGCGGGCAAGCTTCGCCCGGCGCTGAACGTAGGTTTTCTTGTCGAACATGGTGGCATCTCCTTCGCCCCCATGATAGCCAAGGGCGGGGGGATTTGCAAGCGCGCGGAAGAACGTGTTAGTGATAGTGTATGTGAAAGCCCTCGACCGACCTCCTTTTTTAAGCCAGGCAAGGGCATGGAGATTTAACCCTTTTTCTTCTGCCTTTCGATGGCCTGGTTTCGATTATGGAAACGTGGGAAGGAATGCGCCAGAAGTTAAAAACGATAATGTACTTTTATGATTTTCAAATCTTTTAGAAATCGGCCAAGGGCTGTTCCTAACACTAACACGAACACAGAGAGTTCGTTGTGTTTTTACTGGCATGTACCGTTCCTTTTTCGTGCTTGTCCGGGGCGGGGATTGCGGCTATAATCGCCTTTCACCCCAGGAGGCACCATGAAACGACCGATCATCGCGGCACTGGCCATGCTGTCCCTCGCCGTCGGCGCCTTCGCCGCGGCCGACGCCGGCCTGCTGCGCTTCCCCAACATCAACGGCGACCGGGTCGTCTTCGTCTACGCCGGCGACATCTGGTCGGTGCCGGCCGCGGGCGGCGACGCCCGGCGGCTGACCTCGCACCCCGGCCTGGAGCTGTTCCCCAAGATCTCCCCCGACGGGAAATGGATCGCCTTCTCGGCCGAGTACTCCGGCTCGCGGCAGGTGTGGGTCATGCCGGCCGCGGGCGGCGAGCCGCGGCAGCTGACTTGGTACAACGACGTGGGCGTCATGCCCCCGCGCGGCGGCTATGACTACGTGGTCCTGGACTGGACCCCCGACAGCCGGCGCATCCTGGTGCGCTGCAACCGCACTCCCTGGGGCGAGCGCATGGGCAAGTACTTCCTGGTGCCCCTCGACGGCGGCCTGGAGGCGCCGCTGGCCATTCCCGAAGCCGGGGGCGGGTCGTTCTCCCCCGACGCCGCCCGCATCGTCTACACGCCGATCGAGCGCGAGTTCCGCACCTGGAAGCGCACCCTTGGCGGCCGCGCCCAGGACATCTGGATCTATGACCTGGCGGCCAACTCCTCGCGGCGCCTGACCGACTTTCCCGGCACCGACCAGCACCCTTCCTGGTGGCGGGACCGGATCTATTTCGTCTCCGACCGCGACCGGACGCTGAACGTCTATTCCTGCGACCTGCAGGGAGGCGCCGTCACGCAGCTGACCCGCCACCAGGACTACGACGTCCTGTGGCCCTCCGGGCGCGACGGCCGCCTGGCCTACGAGTGCGGCGGCCGCCTGCACGTCCTGGACCTGGCCAGCGGCCAGGAGCGGCGCCTGGCGGTGAACCTGAATTTCGACAACGCCAACGTGCTGCCGTACTTCCGGAACGTCGCCGAGTTCATCGGCAGCTACGACCTCTCGCCCAGCGGCAAGCGGGCGGTCTTCGACGCCCGCGGCGACCTGTTCACCGTGCCGGAGAAGGAGGGGCGGACGGTCAACCTGACGCGCAGCCAGGGCGTGCGCGAGATCTTCCCCGCCTGGTCGCCCGACGGCTCGCGCATCGCCTATTATTCCGACGCCAGCGGCGAATACGAGGTCTATGTCATGGATGCCAACGGCGCCGGCGCCCCGCGGCAGCTCACCCGCGGCAGCCGCGGCTGGCGCTTCCCGCCCAAGTGGTCACCGGACGGCCGCATGCTCCTCTTCGCCGACCGCGACCAGGCGCTGCGGCTGCTCGACGTGGCCAGCGGCGCCGTCACCGTGGTCGACCGCGCCCGCCGCCACGATCTGACCGACTACGACTGGTCGCCCGACTCGCGCTGGCTGGTCTACAGCAAGGACGGCGACAGCGGCCAGGATGCGGTCTGGGTCTACTCCCTGGATCGCCAGCAGGCCTTTCAGCTGACCGACGCCGCCTACAACGACTTCTCGCCCGTGTTTTCGCGCGACGGCCGCTACATCTACTTCCTCTCCAACCGCGACTTCAACCTCGAGTTCTCCGACTTCGAGTTCGACTACCTCTACAACCGGGCGACGCGCATCTACGCCCTGGCCCTCACCCGCGGCACGGCGCCGCTGTTCCCCGAGCGCAACGACGTGGAGGAGGGCAAAGCGCCGGCCGCCGGCTCCCCGGAGGCGAAGAAGCCGGCCGCGCCGGCCGCCGCAGCGGCGGTGCGCATCGACGTGGACGGCTGCGGCTCGCGCGTCACCGCCTTCCCGCTGCCCAGCGGCGCCTACGCCGCCCTGCGCGCGGTCGACGGCGGCATCCTCTATTTCAGGGAGCGCGAGCTGCGCCAGTTCAAGCTGGAGGACAAAAAGGACGGCCTGGTCATCGCCGGCATCGACTCGGCGGTGCTGGCCGCCGGCGGCGCCAAGGTCCTCTACCAGGCCCGGAACCAGTTCGGCGTCGTCGGCCTCGGCGCCGACCAGAAGGCCGGCGACGGCGCCCTGGACCTGTCGCAGCTGACCCTGCGCATCGAGCCGCGGCGCGAGTGGGCGCAGATCTTCCGCGACGGCTGGCGCATCTTCCGCGACTGGTTCTACCAGAAGAACCTGCACGGCGTCGACTGGGAGAAGACGTACGAGAAATACGCCCGCCTGCTGCCCTCGCTCAGCCATCGCGCCGACCTCGACTTCCTCTTCGGCGAGATGGTCGGCGAGGTCAACGCCGGGCACACCTACGTCAACTGGGGCGACTTCCCGCGGCCGGCCCGCGTCGAGGGCGGCCTGCTGGGCGCCGAGCTGCGCGCCGACGAGAAGGCCGGGCGCTACCGCGTCGCCCGCATCTATGCCGGCGAGAACTGGAACGAGGATACGCGCTCGCCCCTGACCGAGCCGGGGGTGGACGTCCGCCCCGGCGACCTGCTCCTCGCCCTGAACGGCTGCGAGGTGACCCTGGCCGACAACCCCTACCGCTTCCTGGAGAACACCGCCGGCCGCCGCGTCGCCATCCGCGTCGGCGGGCGGTCCGACGGCGCCGGCGCGCGCGAGTACTGGATCACACCGGTCAAGAGCGAGCTCGGCCTGATGTACCTCGACTGGGTGCGCTCGCGCCGCGAGATGGTCGACCGCCTGTCGGGCGGCCGCATCGGCTACATCCACGTCCCCGACACCTCCCGCGCCGGCAACGCCGAGCTGTTCAAGGGCATGTACGCCTACGGCCGCAAGGAGGCGCTGATCATCGACGACCGCTACAACGGCGGCGGCTTCATCCCGGTGGTCATGGCCGAGCTGCTGGCGCGCAAGACCCTCAACTACTGGGCGCGCCGCGGCCTGGGGCTGAACCCCGACCCGGGCGTGGCCCACGACGGCCCCAAGGCCATGCTGATCAACGGCTACTCCTCGTCGGGCGGCGACGCCTTCCCCTACTACTTCCGCAAGAAGAAGCTGGGCGTGCTGATCGGCACGCGCACCTGGGGCGGGCTGATCGGCCTGTCGGGCAACCCCGACTTCGCGGACGGCGGCTCGCTCAACGTGCCCACCTTCGGCTTCGTCGACGACGAGGGCGCCTGGGCGGTGGAGGGCCGCGGCGTGGCCCCCGACATCGAGGTCATCGACCGGCCCGAACAGGTGGCCGCCGGGGGCGATCCCAGCATCGAGAAGGCGGTGGCGGTGCTGCTGGAGCAGCTGCAGCAGAACCCGCCCCGCCGGGTAGACATGCCCGCCGAGCCCGACCGCTCCCAGTGGATCGAAAAAGACAGTCGCGGAACAGAATCCTAAGCGATAGGAAAAGCGATGACGGAATTCGCTCCAGCCGCGGGGAGTAAGGGCGGCTGGAAAAAGATCGGTTGCTTTTTTGTTTTTTTACTTTTTTTGCTGCTGTCCGTTCATCTGGAAAAAGGGTACCTGGGGGTGGTTCGGGACCTGCACAGCGGGGCTCCCCTGAGCGGCGTACTGGTTTTCCGAGAATTGCGGCTGGATTCACCCAGTCCGGCAGGAGGGCATTCAGTTTTTTTTCGTGGGGACGAGGCGCTTTCTGATTCGCAGGGTGTTTTTTTTCTGCCGTCAAGATTCCGTATTCATTTTCCCCTCCTGACCTGGGTGACCAGGAATTACACGTTTCTGAAAGCCGGATATTTCCCGATCGATTCCGCAGAAAATGCGGCGCGCATTACTTTCATGCGCAGAAAGAAATTCAGGTCCGAGTTCCCGGAGTGGGCAGCAAACCACTTCCCCTCATTGCTTTCCTTGGAAATTTCTTCTTTGGCCAAGAACCATACTCGCTATATCGAGGAATCCAGGAAGATCTTTTTGCGGACCGCGGCACCCAGCGGGCAGTTCTTCCGCAGCGCGGGGAGCCGGTTCATGAACATGATCTGTTTCCCGGATTCGGGCGGGGATCTTCTTGTCTTTGACGGATCGTGCGGCGGCTGGAGAAAATTGAGCATGTTCGGCGATGAGCTTATTGAGGGATCTGTGAAACTGCCTTCCTGCGATGTGTTGGCACCGCTAAAATTCTCCGAAGATGTCGTGTATTTCCGTGATGGGCAGATCCATTTCCCGATCCAATCCGAGGGTTTTGAGAACCGAGCTGTTCCCCGCAACCACGACTATCTAGCGCGGAAGCCTTCCTTTAGCGCGGTGATCGATCTATGTCTGGGAAAATATTATAATATCATGACGGTCGAAAGCGAAGGTACGATGCTGTGCGGGTATCTATTCAAGGATTGGTATCCACAAAAAATGGTCCTGGGACGGAGCTGGAAGGTCGAATCGCTGCTTCGGGCCGAGCCGGGAGCGGGCGGGATTCCCTGGCGCCTGCGCTTCATTCGTATGCCTTCTGATCTGGAGTTTGGGCTGATCACCCGGGCAGGCGATCAATGGCGCATCTACCGGATCGAGAGCCAGTTGCAGGACAATGCCCAGCCAATTTGTATCGGGCAGTTCAAAGAGGTGCGGGAGATCTCCGCCGCCCTGTTCGCGTGCGGGTCGCTCTATGTGGCGATCGCCGGCGGGGGAGTCCGCCGTTTCATCACCCCCTTCGGGAACGACGCGAATTCCGGCGCTTTTCATGAGGATCCTTCATTCGCCGCCCATCTCCGCGAAGCCGGGTTGACTGTTGTTCGCGGCATGGCCACTGGATTGGGCGGGCACCTCCTGGAGCGATTCATTTACATGACCGATGGCGGCGATACGATATACCGCTTTAATCACGAGGGCATTCCGGACGTCCAGGTCCGTTTTGGCGGGGATGATCCCTCCCCGTGACCCAGGATTGACATGAGGGCCAAAATCATTCAGAATATCATCTTGGAAAGGCTCAATTTTCCGCAAATCAAACCCGAATGGTGAAAATGGAAAAGAAATTGTATTCGGTCATCGTTGGGACGGGCTCTTACGTCCCGGTCAAACGTGTTTTGAACAGCGATTTTTTGTCCAAGACTTTTTTCGACGCCAACGGGGAGATGCTGAAAAAGAGCAACCAGGAGACGATCGACAAGCTGGCCGAGATCACCGGCATCCGCGAGCGGCGCTACGCCGCCCCCGACCAGCTGTCCTCGGACCTCGGGTTTCTGGCCGCCGAGGATGCCCTGCAATCGTCGGGGATCGACCGCGAGACGCTGGACTACATCATCGTCGCCCACGACGTCGGCGACGTGCATCCCGGGAACGTCCGCTCCGAGATGATCCCCTCGCTGGCCACGCGGGTCAAGCACAAGCTGCGGATCGCCAATCCCAAGACGGTCTGCTACGACATCGTCTTCGGCTGCCCGGGCTGGCTGCAGGGGATGATCCAGGCGGACTACTACATCCGCTCCGGCGACAGCAAGCGGGTGATGGTCATCGGCGCCGAAGTGCTCTCGCGCATCTCCGACCCCGCCGACCGGGACTGCATGATCTTCGCCGACGGAGCCGGCGCCACCATCCTCGAGGCGCGCGCCAGCGGCGAGCCGCTGGGCATCCTGGCCCACGCGGCCCGCACCGATTCGCTCGAGCACGCCTACATGTTGTGGATGGGCGAGTCCAACGACCCGCGGCGCGAGGGCAACGAGCTGCTCGTCAAGATGGACGGCCACAAGCTGTACGAGTACGCGCTGAAGACCGTGCCGCTGGTGGTGAAGGAAAGCCTGGACAAGGCGGGCGTGGAGGTCGGCGGCATCAAGAAGGTACTGATCCACCAGGCCAACGAGAAGATGGACGAGGCGATCGTCAAGCGCCTGTGCAAGATCGGCGGCGCCGTGTACCGCCCCGAGCTCATGCCCATGATCATCTCCTGGCTGGGCAACAGCTCGGTGGCCACGATCCCCACCCTGCTCGACCTGATCCTCAAGGGCAAGCTGGCGGACCACGCCCTGGCCGGCGGCGATCACGTCGTCTTCGCCTCGGTGGGCGCCGGCATGAACGTCAACTCGGTCGTGTACCGACTTCCCTGAGGCCGCCGCGAGGATGCTCCGCCGGTTCTGGGCGACGCTGAGCAGTCCCTACCCGTACGAGTCCTCGGCCGCGTCTGCCTTGTCGTACGGGGCGTCCTGCGGCCTGTTCGTCTTCGTCTTCTTCTCCGTCTTCGAGCCCTTCGGCTTCAATCTCATGGCCCCGGCGCCGCGGCGTCTCCTTTTCGCCGGCTACGGGCTGGTCACCGGACTGGCCATCGTCGCCAATGACCGGCTGCTGCCGCTGCTGTGGCCGCGATTTTTCCGCGAGGAGAACTGGAGCCTCCTCCGGCAGATCCTCTTCATGTCCTGGGTGACGCTGGTCATCGGACTGGGGTGCCACCTGCTTACCGTCCTGATCTTCCGGGGCCAGGGGCTGCTGGCGCCGTCGCTGCTGCAGATCGTCCTGTTCACGTTCTTCATCGCCGTTTTCCCCATCACCATCATCAACCTGGCCAACCATGCCCGCCTGCTGCGGCGCAACGCCCGCGTCGTGCAGGAGACCAACCGGCGGCTGGCAGCGCCCGCCCAGCCGCCGCCGCCCGCCGGGAGCGGGGCCGCGCCGTGCGTGGAACTGGTCGCGGAGAATGACCGCGACACCCTCCGCGTCGCAATGAGCGACCTGCTCTACATCCAGGCCGAGGAGAATTACGTCCAGGTCCACTTCAAGGGCGAGAAGCCCGGGCGGGCGCTGCTGCGCAGCAGCCTGACCCGCATCGAGCGGCAGCTGCGCCCCTTCCACCCGCGCCTTTTCCGCTGCCACCGCGCCTGCATCGTCAACCTGGCGCAGGTCGCCCGGGCCGATGGCAACGCCCAGGGGCTCAAGCTGACGCTCAAGGACGATGCCGCGGTCATCCCCGTCGCCCGGCGCTACGTTCCGGAGTTCCGCCGCGCGATCCGGGAACTGTAAGGCGCCCGCGGACCCGCCGTCTTGCCGCCGGTCCCGGGAGCTTGCCCCTCCTCCCGCCTCCTTGCCGCCGGTCACAAGACCGTGCCGCCCGTCACAAGACCCCTGGACAGCGACGCCGGCCATGCTATTTTAGGAGTGGCGCCGTACCTTGCCCATGGAGGCGGAGGCGGACCGCCAAGGAGAAAATGATGGAACGGATCATGTCGCGTACGCTCCGGGCTTGGGTGATGCTGCTCGCGCTCGCCGTCATTGCGCCGGCCACTGCGCCGGGCTGCTCGACCATTGCGCTGCGCAAGGGGGATCGCCTGCTGTTCGCCCGCAATTTCGACTTCTTCACCGGGAGCGGCGCCATCATGGTCAATCCCCGGGGGCTGTCCAAAACGGCGCTGGTCTTCCCCGGCGAGAAGGCCGCCTCGTGGACGGCCCGCTACGGCAGCGTGACGTTCAACCAGGTGGCGCGCGAGTTCCCCATGGGCGGCATGAACGAGGCCGGGCTGGTGGTGGAGATGATGTGGCATGATGCGGCAGCCTACCCGGAGCGCGACGAGCGGCCGGGGATGATGGAACTGCAGTGGATGCAGTTCCTGCTGGACACCTGCGCGACGGTCGGCGACGCCGCCGCCGTCGCCGAAACGGTACGCGTCATGCCCATGGGCAGCCGGCTCCATTTCCACCTGCTGGACCGCGCCGGCGGCGAGGCCGTCGCGGAGTTCATCGCCGGCCGGTCCAGGTTCTACACGGGCGGGGACCTGCCGGTGCCGGCGCTCACCAACCAGACCTATGAGCGATGCCTGGCGGCGCTCCCCGGCTTCCGCGGCTTCGGCGGCGACAAGCCCTTGCATGCGACGCTCAACGATCCTGACCGCTTCGCGGCCTTGGCCGAGGCCGTGCGCCGGCCGGTGAAGGAGAAGGCGATGCTCGAGCGGGCCTGGGCCATCCTGGAAGAGGTCCACAGCGACGGCCCGGAGAGCCCGACCCAGTGGCGGCTGGTCTACGACCCCCGCAAGTTGGAGATCCACCTCCGTACCCGAAGGAATCCGGCCCCACGCCGGCTGCGGCTTGCGGACGTTTCGTTCGCCTGCGCCGACGGGGCGCGGGTCCTCGACCTGGAGAAGGGCGTCGGCGACCTGGGGAAGCTTTTATCCGGTTATACCCCGGAGTTCAACGCCGGGCTGGTGAAGCGCACCTTCGCCGCCTACCGCCAGGCCGGCTTCCAGCAGGGCATCTCGGACATGGAGCTGGCCTTCATGGCCGCTTATCCGAACGGACTGGCCTGTGCCGATGAGCCCCATGGAAGAGGTGGAAAATGAATCAGTCGGCCGCGGGCAAGCGCGCGTCGGCATGGGCGGCCTGGGCCGCCATGCTGGCAATTTCCGACCTGCCGGATATCATCCTCGTCCGGCTGGGGACCGGGCTGCCAGCCTGGATGACCGGGGCCAAGGTCGCGTTCCTGGCCGCTTTCGCCGCCGCCACCCTGGCGATCCGGGCACTGCACAGGCTGCGGCCGTATGCCCTGGCTCTGTTCACCCTCTTCCTGGCCCTGGGGCTGACCGGAGTGCTGAGGAGCACCGCCTGGTTCCAGGGGCATTTCAACTACCAGGGTGTTCCATACTTTACCGGCTTCGCCGCGGTCATGGTACTCGACGTCCTGGTCGCCCTGGCGGTGCTGGCCGTGTTGTGGTTCATGAGGCGCGACCGCCGGGCCTTCTTTCTCGCCAAGGGCGACCCCGGCGCGCCGATCGCCCCCATCCGCTGGCTGGGGATCGGAACCGGAGAGTCGTGGGGAAAATTCACCTGGATCTTCGCCGGGATCGCCTCGCTGGCCGTCGCCGTCCCGACGTTCCTCGTTGCGGCCCCGACGGCGTCGATGCTGCTGCGCGCCCTGCCCATGCTGCCCGCCGCCTTGCTCTTCGCCGCGGTCAACGCCTTCACCGAGGAGGCCTATTTCCGCTGCAGCCTGATCTCCACCCTGCACGAGGTGATCGGCAGAGGGCAAACGCTGGGGCTGATCCTGGTCTTCTTCGGCCTGAGCCACTGGCTCTACGGATCGCCCAACGGCATCGTCGGCTTCGCCATGACCGGCTTCCTCTCCTGGATCATGGCCCGCAGCATGCTCGAGACGAGGGGCATGCTGAGCGCCTGGACCATCCACTTCTTCCCGGACGTGGTCGTTTTTTTCTCGTACGCGCTGGCGTATGGGAAATGAAGATGATCTCGGCGTACGGCATACGGCATGCGGCGTACGGCAAACGCCCTGGAACGAACTGGAGGGAGGAGAAAGGAGGGAAGGGAAAGTGCTCGGCGTATGGCTTTTGGACTACGGCAACAGCAACGAACGAACCCTATGCCTGGGAAATATTTGAAGGCCTCCAGTGTGTTGCAAACGAGTTCGCATCCGTGCCGTTGCCGTCAACCGTCCGCCGTATGCCGTACGCCGAATTCGGCATGCGCCGAATCCGCTATGACGGGGCCCCCTTTGATGTTTTGTGGATCAGGCGTTGTCCGCGAAGCCGACAATGCGCTCGAGCCGCTAGTTCTTAGCCTGATTCCGATCAGGCATTGTCGGAGAGGATATATTCCTTGCGCGCGAAGATGAAGACGGCCAGGGCGAGGAACAGGGCGCCCAGGACCAGCAGCGTGAGCACCGACTGCAGGGGCGGGGAGGGCTGCAGCTGGAAGACGAGGAAGGAGTTCTGGCCGGGGGGCAGGGGCAGCAGCGACTTGATCCAGTGGACGATGGTGAACTTCTGGGTGACGCCGGGGAAGTACTGCACCACGCTCTCCCAGCCGAAGACGAAGAACAGCCCCAGCAGGATCGACTTCTTCATGAAGGCGCCCAGGGCGGTGAACAGGGCGCTGTAACAGAGCAGGGCCAGCAGCGCCGTGCCCAGGAAGAGCCCCAGCTCGGCCCAGGCGCCGGCGTCGCCCAGGCGCTCGAGGGCGCTGGCCAGGAAGCTGAGCAGGAAGCCGGCGGCGACCAGCAGCGCCGCCAGCAGGAAGGCGGCCAGGTACTTGCCCAGCAGCACGTCGCGGCGGCGCACCGGCACGCTGGTCAGGTAGACCAGGGTCTTGTTGTCCAGCTCCTCGTTGACCACGCCCGAGCCGAAGAACAGGGCCAGCACCGGGATCAGCAGCTGGAAGTAGAGGGAGAGCATGAGGTGCGAGAAGAACTGGCCGCTGGCGCCGGTCTCGACGGCGCCGCTCCCCTCCAGCAGGCGCACGGCGATCATCAGCAGCGCCGGCACCAGGCCGAGCAGGATGAACAGGCGCGTGCGCCGGGCGCGCAGGCCGGAGCGCAGGAAGGCGGCGAAGATGACGCGGAGGGGCGATTCGCTGCTCATGGTCACTTCCCGATGAGGTAGTCGAAGACCGCCTGCAGGTTGTCGTCGGGGGCGGTGATCTCCTCGACGCCGGCGCCGGGCTCGGCGGCCAGGCGCATGAGCTCGGCGAAGAAGCGGTCGCGCTGGCCGGTGCGCACGGTTAGCCCCCGGCCATCGGCGGCGAACTCGACGCCGGAGACGAAGTCGCCGTCGATGAGCCGCGCCGCCAGCTGCCGCGGCCGCGGGCCGCGCACCGACACCTGGTGCGGATGGCGGTCGATCAGGCCGCGGATGCGGTGGATGTCGCCCTTGGCAAAGATCTTGCCCTGGTGGATGAGGACGATCTCGCTGGTCATGGCCTCGATCTCGGGCAGGATGTGCGAAGAGACGATCACCGCGCGCCCCTGGCGGCCGTACTCCTTGATCAGTTCCATGATGCGGATGCGCCACAGCGGGTCGACGCCGCGCAGCGGCTCGTCGAGCAGCAGCAGCTCGGGCTCGTGCACGATGCTGGCGGCCAGGCGCAGGCGCTGGCGCATGCCGAAGCTGTAGGACTTGACTGCCCGGCCGCCGCTCTCCAGCAAGCCGACCGTGGCCAGGGCCTTCCCGGCCGCCTCGCGCGCGCGGGCGCCGGCGAAACCGTGCAGGCGGGCCAGCAGCAGGACGAAGTCGGCGCCGCTCATTTCGCCGTAGGCGCTGTCGTTCTCGGGGCAGAAGCCGACGCGGCGGAACATCCCGGGGTTGCGCCAGCTGGGCTCGCCGAACAGGGCCAGGGAGCCGAGCTTGGGCTTGAGCTGGCCGGCGGCGATCTTCAGGAAGGTCGACTTGCCGGCGCCGTTGGGGCCGAGCAGGCCGGTGATCCCCGGCCCCACCTCCAGGGTGATGTCGCTGATGCCCAGGATGTTGCCGTACCACTTGCACAGCTTCTCGGCCCGCAGCACGGGGTTCATGCGCCCGCCTCCGCCCGGCGCACGCGCCAGGCCAGCAGCCAGAGGGAGAGGGCCGTGACGGCCAGCGGCAGCAGCAGCGACAGCCCGGCCGGGAAGCGGTACTGCGGCCGCAGGCCGAACAGCAAGCTCCCCAGCTGCTGGACGTTGGCGGGCAGCGAGACCAGCATGGCGGTGTCGCTCTTGAAGATGGCCTTGAGGATCAGCGCCAGGTTGTTGGAGAAGATATAGACCAGGAAGATGCCGATCTGCACGAACTTGACGTTGGCGCTGAGGCTGGACAGGGCCAGCGTGAGCGCGGCCAGGCAGGCGCTCTCCACCAGCGGAAAGGCGGCCAGGGCCAGCAGCACCCGCGGCGCCACCGCCAGGCTGCCGCTGAACAGCATCTTGAACAGCAGCAGCAGGACGCCGGGCAGCAGGGTGAAGGCCAGCAGGTAGAAGAGGATGACCGCCAGCTTGCCGGCCAGGTAGTCGACTCGGGTGAGCGGGCGGGCGAAGTAGAGCGGGAAGGCCTTGAACTTCAGGTCGGCGGCGACCAGGTCGGCGCCGCTGAAGACGCTGAGGATGATCAGCATGAAGGTCAGGAAGCCGTTGCTGTAGAAGGTCTTGAACAGCTCGGCGTCGCTCTTGAGCATGCGCACGAGCTCGCCGAGGATCTTCAGCTCGGGCTTGGTCGAGGCGTAGACGGCGGCCAGGAAGACGAGGAACGACGAGGCGCACAGCGAGAGGACGAGCTTGGCGTACTTCTTCTTCCATACGGCGCGGATGCCGGCGCGGGCGATCGGCAGCCAGTGGAAGCGCGCCGGCGTCAGCTCGCCCGGCCAGCGCTGGTAGCCCTTCTGCCTAATTTCCATCGGACCCCCGGATCACGTCCATGAAGGCGTCCTCCAGCGAGGTGCGGCTCGGCCGGAAGTGGCGCACCTGGGCGCCGGCCTGCAGGGCCAGGCGGATCAGCTCCTCGACGCCGCCGGCGCCGGGGGGCGTGACCAGGGCCAGCCCCTGGTCCTTCTCCTCGACCTTCCAGCCCCGGGCGCCGAGGGCGGCGTAGAGCGCCGCGGCGGCGCCGACGGCGCGGATCTCGTAGACGTTGCGCCGGTCCTTCTTCAGGTCGGCGATGGCGCCCTGGGCGGCGATGCCGCCGCGGTTCATGATGACCACCTGGCGGCAGGTGCTCTCGATGTCGGGCAGCAGGTGCGAGGAGAGGATGATGCTCATGCTCCCCTGGGCGGCGATGTCACGGACCAGCTCCAGCATCTCCTTGCGCCCGGCCGGGTCCATGCCCGAGGTGGGCTCGTCCAGCAGCAGCAGCCGCGGGTCGTGCACGAGGGCCTGGGCGAGCTTCAGCCGCTGCTTCATCCCCGTGGAGTAGGTCTCCACGGCCCGGTAGCGCGACTCCTCCAGGCCGACGTAGTACAGGACGTCGTGGGCGCGCTTCATCGCCTCCTGGCGCGGCATGCCGCTGAGCTCGCCCAGGTAGGCGGTCAGCGCCACGGCGTCCATCCCCGGCAGCAGACAGTCGCTCTCGGGCATGTAGCCCACCAGGCGGCGCCGCCCGCGCTGGCCGTCGTCCAGCGGCAGTCCCATGACCGCGCCGCCGCCGGAAGCGGGGCGCAGGAAGCCCAGCAGCAGCTTCATCAGAGTGGTCTTGCCGGCGCCGTTGGGGCCGAGCAGGCCGAAGACGCCGGCGGGCAGCGCCAGCGACACGCCGCGCACGGCCTCGACGTCCCGGTAGCGGAAACGGATGTTCTCCAGGCGGATGATCTCGTCCATGGCTTCCTGCCCGACTATACGCAGGCGGCGGCAGGAAAGTTCTCGCGGCGTTTCCGCGAACCGTTTTCTTTTTTTTCGCGTTATGCTATATTCTGCGCCGGCAGTCCCCTGGCCTGCCGGCGCGAAACGCAAGGAGTGAACCATGAAAAAAAAGACGTTGACCCTGACGCTGGTCCTGGTGCTGATGCTGCTGGCGCCCGCCTGCAAGAAGAAGGCCGCCGGGCAGATGAATTCGCAGGACATGCTGTCCATGGTGCCCGAGAACCCGGTGGTACTGATGGCCTTTGATTTCCAGCGCTTCGCCGCGCTGGGCTTCGTCGACAAGGCCCTGAAGGAAGACTGGCAGAAGAACGCCAAGGGAGCGAAGGAGTTCAAGGACTACCAGGACTTCGTGCAGCAGACCGGCATCGACCTGCAGAAGGACGTCTACGGCGTGGTCGTCGCCCTCTACGGCAATTTCGAGGACAAGCAGCCCGCGCCGCTGGCCGTGGTCAACCTGAAGTACGACCAGGCCAAGCTGCTGGGCGTGCTCCGCGCCAAGGCGGTCATCACCGCCGAGGAGAACTACGGCGGCCTGGCGCTGTACGCCCTGAAGAACGAGGACAAGCCGGAGCAGGACATGCGACTGGCCTTCCTGAACAAGGGCACGATCGTCGCCGGTGCCCTGGAGCCGGTCAAGAAGGCCGTCGACCTGGCCGCCAAGAAGGGCCAGAGCGTCCTGAAGACCGCCGTGCTGATGAAGTACGTCGACACCATCGACAAGAAAAACATGTTCTGGCTGGCCGTGGGCAGCCTGCCGGAGAAGATGAAGCAGGCACCCGCCGGCGGCATGATGCCCGTCGACCTGAGCAAGGCCGAGGCCTTCACCGCGGTCGCCGACTTCAAGAACAAGACCCTGGCGGGCGAGCTGCGCCTGATCTCCCACAACGAGGCGGGAAACAAGCAGATCGCCGACATGCTCAACGGCCTGAAGGCGCTGGGCGCCATGGGCGCGCAGAAGGAGCCCGAGCTGGGCGAGCTGCTCAACGGCCTGCAGCTGAGCTCGGCCGCCGACCACGTCAAGCTGACCTTCACCCTCTCCGAGGCGCTGCTGAACAAGCTGGGCGACAAGGCCAAGGAAAAGGCGAAGACGATGGGCGCGCCCGCCGGGGCTTCCGCCGAGGCCTCGGGCGAGGCGACCTTCGGCGAGCTGCCTCCCCAGTAAGCGCCGCCGCTTCCCCTTACCGGGGCGGCGGTGGCGCCGCCGCCCGGAGGTGCAAGCCATGAACTGGAACCTCGCCCTGCCCGTCCTGTTCCTGCTGCTGGCGGCCGTCCTCTTTGCCATGGGCCGCCGGCGGCCGGGCGGCGGCCTGTTCCGCCAGGCGCTGCCGCAGCTGCTGCTGCTCTTTCTGCTGAGTGCCGCCGCGGCGCTGCTGCACGGCGGCTGGCTGGGGGCGCTGGCCTACGCCCCGCGCCTGCGCTTCTTCCTCTGGCTGCTCTTCTGGTTCTTCCTGCTGGTCCTGGCCGTCAAGGTCGTGGCCTACTTCATCTTCGACTACCTGGTCCAGGGCAAGCAGGGAGTGCGTTATCCCAAGCTGATCAAGGACGTGGTGGTCTTCATCCTCTTCGTCGCCGGCGTGCTGCTGATCCTGAAGTACTATCTCGGCCAGCCGGTCTCGGGGCTGCTGGCCTCGACGGCGGTGCTGACGGTGGTGATCGGCTTCGCCCTGCAGGACGTCCTGGGCAACCTCTTCTCCGGCATCGTGCTCAATTTCGAGGATGCCTTCAAGATCGGCGACTGGGTGCGGGTCGGCGAGCGCGAGGGGCGGGTGGAACAGTTCGGCTGGCGCTCGTTCAAGGTGCGCACCGTCGACCGCGAGCTGATCGTCATCCCCAACCAGTCCGCTGCCAAGGCCGAAGTGCTGATCTACGGCGCCGGCCGGCAGCCCGTGGCCCTGAAGGTGCAGGTGGCGGCCGGCTACGGCGACAGCCCCGACCGCGTCGGCGAGGCCGTCCTCTCCGCCCTGGCGGCGATGCCCGACGTGCGCGCCGAGCCGCCGCCGGTCGTGTACCTGTCCGGATTCGGCGACTCCTCCCTGAACTATACGGCCAAGTTCTGGGTCGACGACTACGAGCGGCATGCCCCCATCGCCTCCGATGCCCGGCGCCGCATCTGGTACGCCTTCCGCCGCGGCGGCATCGAGATCCCCTTCCCCAAGCGCGACGTGACCATGAAGACGGAGCGCGCCGCGGGGCTGCCGCGCGGGGAGCTGGAGGCGGGGCTGCGGCGCAACGGCGTGCTGGCGGCGCTGGGCGACGCCGAGTTCCAGGCGCTGCTGCCGGGCGTGGAGCAGCGGGTCTACGGCGCCGGCGAGACGGTGATCCGCGAGGGCGAAGCCGGCGACCACTTTCACCACATCCACTCCGGGGCGGCGCGCGTCCTCAAGGAGGGGCAGGTCGTCGCCCGCCTCGGCCCGGGCGACTTCTTCGGCGAGATCTCGCTGGTCACCGGCGATCCCACCAACGCCACGGTCGTGGCCGAGCGCGAATGCCTGCTGCTGTCGTTCTCGCGCGAGCGCTTCAAGGCGGTCGTCGACATGAGCGAGGCCGTGGCCCGCAGCCTGGCCGAGGTCATCACCCGCCGCCAGGAGGAGACGCGCGACTTCAGCGCGCGCAACCGCCCGGCCGATGCCGCCGCCCTGCGCAAGGACTCCGACAACCTGCTGCGCCGCATCCTCAAGTACTTCGGCGGGAAGAAGTAGGCCGGCCTATCCCGCGGCCGCCCTGCGCCGCTGCAGCGAGTAGATGCCCGGCAGCGCCTGCAGGCGGCCGGTGATGTCATTGAGCTGGAACATGTCGCGCACCTCGAAGACGAGGGTGATGCGCACCACGGCCTGGCTGGCCGGCTCGATCTCCACCTTCTTGATGTTGGAGCCGGTCTCGGCGGTGACCCCGGTGATGGTGCTGAGCATGCCCGGCTTGTCGTCGGCCAGCAGCTGCAGCTTGACCCGGTAGGTGTAGTCGGGGGCCTCCATCCAGCTGACGCGCTTCAGCCGCGAGGGGATCTCGGCGTTGACGTTGGGGCAGTCGCGGCGGTGGACGACCAGGCCGCGGTTCTTGGTGACGTAGCCGACGATCTCCTCGCCCTTGATGGGGTGGCAGCACTTGGCGAAGGTGAAGTCGGTGTCCCCCGCGCCCTCGACGCTGATCAGCCTGTGGCGCTCGCCGCGGCGCGGCGCCGCCCGGCGCGCCGGCGCGATGGCCACGGCGCCGGCCTCGGGGAAGAGGGCGCGCAGCGCCGGGCGGTCGAGCGCCTGGCGGCCGCCGCCCACGTCGCGCAGGAACGCCTCCAGGTCGTCGTAGCGCAGCTCGCGCAGCCGGCGGGCGATGTCCGCCTCGCTGAAGCCGGTGCGCAGGCGGCGGCCGTAGGCGCGCAGCACCTTCTGCCACAGGCGGCGGCCGCGCTCCAGGTCCTCGGCCGATTCCTCCTTCTGCAGCCAGGCCATGATGCGCTTCTTGGCGCGCGGGGTCACGGCGAAGCGCAGCCAGTCGGCGCTGGGGTGGCTGTCCTTGTGGGTGACGATCTCGACCACGTCGCCGGAGCTCAGGCGCGTGCGCAGCGGCACCAGCTTCTCGTTGACTACGGCGTTCTTGCAGTGGTCGCCGACCTCGGAATGGATGGCGTAGGCGAAGTCGACGGGGGTGGAGCCGGCCTTGAGGTTGACCACCTTGCCCTTGGGCGTGAAGACGTAGATCTCGTTGGGGGTCAGGTCGCGCTTGACCAGGCTGAGGAACTCCTTGGGGTCGGGGTTGCTCTTGTGGTAGTCGATCATCTCGCGGAACCACTGCAGGCGGTTGTCGTTCTCCAGGAAGGCCAGCCCCTCCTTGTACTTCCAGTGGGCGGCGATGCCCTCCTCGGCGTTGCGGTGCATCTCCTGGGTGCGGATCTGGATCTCGAACTTGACCCCTTCGCGGGTGATGATGGTGGTGTGGATCGACTGGTAGAAGTTGCTCTTGGGATTGGTGATGAAGTCGCGCCAGCGGCTGGGGATGTGCACCCACTGCTGGTGGATGGCGCCCATGATCACGTAGCAGTTGGCCACGGTGTCGGTGATCACCCGCAGCGCCAGCAGGTCGTAGACGTTTTCCAGCTCGATGTTCTGTTTCTGCAGCTTGCGGAAGATCGAGATCTCGCGCTTGATGCGGTACTGGATCTCGGCCTTGATCTTCAGCTCCTTGAGCATGGCCTGGATGCGCTGCTGCAGGCTCTCCACCTGCTGCAGCGCCCAGTCGGTGCGGCCGCCGACCTCCTCCTTGATGCGCCGGTAGTCCTCGGGGTAAAGGTGCATGAAGGCGATGTCCTCGAGCTCGTCGCGGATCTTGCCCATGCCCAGGCGGTAGGCGATGGGGGCGTAGATCTCCAGGGTCTCGCGGGCGATCTTGATCCGCTTCTCCTCCGCCAGCGGCGCCAGCGTGCGCACGTTGTGCAGGCGGTCGGCCAGCTTGATCAGGATGACGCGCACGTCGGCGGTCATGGCCACGATCATCTTCTTCAGCGTCTCCGCCTGTGCGTCCTCGACGTCCACCTCGGAGATCTTGGAGATCTTGGTCACTCCCCAGACGATGTCGCTGATTTCCTGGCCGAAGAGGCGGGCAAGGTCCTCGCGGGTGTACTGCGAGTCCTCGATCACGTCGTGCAGCAGGCCGGCGGCGATGGAGATTTCGTCGAGCTTCATCTCGGCCAGGATGGCGGCCACCGAGAGCGGGTGGGTGATGTAGGGCTCGTTGGAGGCGCGGCGCTGGTTCAGGTGGGCGTCGGTGGAGACGGCGTAGGCCTTCTTCAGCAGCTCGATGTTGGCCTCGGGGTAGTAGCTGAGCACCCTCTCCTGCAGTTCATGGAAGCGCTTGATCATCGGCCCATTATAGCGCATTTTCCCGCGCCGCCGCCAGTTCCGCCGCCGGGCTTGACTCGGAGCCCGGGAGCCGCTATCCTTGGGGGCATGATCCGCATCAACAGCGGCCTCTACAAGGGGCGCGTCCTGCGCGGCGGCAAGAGCCCGCTCATCCGCCCCACCATGTCCAAGGTCAAGCTGACCTTTTTCGACATCCTGCAGACCGAAGTCAAGGAAAAGATCTTCCTCGACGGCTTCGCCGGCAGCGGCAACATGGGCATCGAGGCCCTGTCGCGCGGGGCCGAGTACGTGGTGTTCATCGACGACCTGCCCGAGGCGGCGCGCTCCATCCGCCACAACCTGGAGAAGATCGGCGTCGCCCCCGACTTCTACCGCGTCATCTGCGGCGACTTCAACCGCTCGATCATCGCCCTGGCCAGGGACGGCTTCCGTTTTGACCTGGCCTACCTGGACCCGCCTTACGCCATGCTGGAGTACGCCAACCCGCTGAAGGTCATCCACAAGCGCGGCGTGCTGAGGCCCGACGGGCTGATCGTCCTGGAGCGGCCGGCGCGGCTTCGTTTCCAGACCCCTTATTTTGCCCTGCGCCGCAAGGTGAACATCGGCCGCGAGTGCCTCGATTTCTACGGTTATGCCGACCCGGCGGGCGGTCCGCCCGCCGGCGCGGAATCCGAGCCGTGAGGCGGGCGGCGGCTACACGGTCCGCGTGCAGTTGCAGCTGGAACCCACCCGGCGCGACGACTCGAACGCCGCCTGTGCCATCCGCTAGGAACTAGGGAACGAGCTCTTTGTGTTTGTGTTAGTGTTAGTGTTTGGAACAGCAATTACCCGGCACTGTCCAAAAAGAATCGCCGGCCATAAAAAAGAATAATAGACAGAATTAAGATGCCTTTTGTCAGGGAATTGTCAGAATTCCAGAAGTTCTTTGATGGCTGTTACTAACACTAACACTATCACTATCACTTTTTTCTAGCGCAGGCCGACCTCGTCCAGGACCTTGAGCAGGCGGGCCTCATCGACGCCCGTCTTGGGGTTGCGCGGCGGCGTGCAGCCGGCGGCCGGAGCGACAGAAATCTCGTAGGTGCCGATCTCGCGCGCCAGGGCCATGGTCTCGTTCTTTTCGAAGGCGATCAGCGGGCTGTAAACGGGCAGCGTGGCGGCCGCGCGCGAGGCGTAGAGGTTCTTCAGCGTCTGCGAGGCCACCTGCGCCAGGTTGTCGCCGGTGATCACCCCCAGCGCCCCCTCGCGCATTGCCAGCTCGGCCGCCGCCTTGTGCATGCGGTACTTGCAGACCACGCAGACGTAGGGCTCCAGGCGGGTGGCGAGCAAGTCTCCCAGGCGGCCCTGGAACAGATCGGCGTGGGGAAGGACGGTCAGCGGCAGCTCGTGGCCGGCGGCGTACTCCTGCAGGCGGTCGCGCAGGCGCCGCACCTTGGCGGTCTCCTCGTCCGAGTGCGAGAAGTGCAGCAGCACGGGCAGCACGCCGCGCTTCATCATCAGGAAGGTGGCCACCGGCGAGTCGATGCCCCCCGACAGCAGCGAAACCAGCCGCCCGGCGCTGCCCACCGGGAAGCCGCCGAAGCCGCGCGTCTTCTCGGTGAACAGGTAGATGCGGCGGTGGCCGATCTCGACGTGCAGCTCGAAGGCGGGCTCCTGCAGCCGCACCGGGGTGCCGGTGTTCTTCTCGATGAGCGTGCCCAGCTCGCGCTCCACGCCCATGGAGTCGGGGCGGAAGTCCTTGGCGATGCGCTGGCAGCTGACGCGGAAGTCGCGGCTGGCGCGGATGGCGGGGAAAAAACGCGCCGCCTCCTCCTGCAGCCGGCCGTAGTCGCGCTCGATCTCCAGCGCCGGGCTGTAGGAGTAGACGCCCAGCACCTGGCGCAGGTCGGGGGCGCCGTCGACGCCGCGCACGTAGATGCGGCCGCGCTCGACCTCGATCTCCTCATAGGCGTGGCCGTGGGCCTTCAGGAACCAGGCCAGGTCGTCGCGCAGCCGCTGCTCGAAGGCGCCGCGGTTGCGCCCCTTGAGGCTGATCTCCCCGTAGCGCACGATCAGCGCCCGGCGGGGGAGCCCGCGGCCCGAACCGCTCATGGTTGCCGGGGCGCCGGCGCGCCCAGGAAATCGAGCAGGATGCCGCCGGTGCGCTGGCGGCGGTACTTCTCCAGCGCCCGCGCCTGGCCGGCCAGCACGGCCGCGCGCAGCTCGGGGCGCGTCAGCAGCTGGTGGCACAGGGCGGCGACGCGCAGCGGGTCCTTGTCGCGCAGCAGGATGCCGCCGCCGTTCAGGGTTTCGGCCACGGCGCCGGCGTCGTAGGCCAGCACCGGGATGCCCAGGTGGAAGCTCTCCACCAGCGGGGCGCAGAAGCCCTCGTGCGCGCTCAGGTGCAGGTAGAGGTGGGAGAGCTTGGCGATCGAGACCATCTCGTCCAGGGGGACGTGGCCGCTGAAGCGGACGTCGCGGGCGCCCAGCGCCGTTGTCAGGCCCTGCAGCGCCGACAGGTAGCGCTCGAAGCCGCGATGTTCGCCGACGATGAACAGGCGCGAGCCCGGATCGAAGTGCCGCTGGTAGGCGGCGAAGACGCGGATGACGTCCTCCACCTTCTTGTTGGGAATGACGCGGCCGATGAAGAGCAGGTTGCGGCGTCCGTCGCCGTAGAGCTCGCGGTACACCGGCAGCACCGGCCGATCGAACTTGGCGAAGTCCATCACCAGCGGCAGGACGCCGGTGCGGGCGAAGCCGGCCTCCTCCAGCTCGCGGCGGTTGTACTCCGAGTCGCCCAGGGCCAGGTCGACCTGGCCGGCGAGGCGGCCCAGCTCCAGACGCCCCTTGTAGCAGTCCTTGGCCAGGACGCGGTGATAGTCGAGGAAGAAGCGATGCGGCGTGATGTTGTGGTAAATGATCACCTTGCGGTCGCTCAAACGCAGGAACTTGCGCGTCACCGGCGAGCCGATGGAGAAGTGGAAGATGACGGTGTTCTCCGGCGCCGAAAAGCGGTCGTATTCCTGGTAATTGCGCACCTGGCCGGCGTAGCGCGGGTGGAAGAGCATGGTGAAGATCTCGGAGCCGATGCCCCGGGCGCGCAGGAAATCGCGGATCTCCAGCGCCTCGTTGCCGATGGCGTCGCCGTAGGAGAAGGAGGTGAGGAACTGGTGGACGTTCATTCGCCCGGCAGCCTGCGCTCCAGGGCCCGCTGGCGGTTCTCCAGGAACTCGACGCGGTCTTCCAGGACGCGCAGGCGCGTCTTGAGCATCTCCTCGTCGGTCTTCATCTTGGTCGACTCGACGACCAGGTTGTGCAGGGCGTTGTGCAGCAGGCGGACGTATTCGCTGCTCTGCACGGCGATGCGGCGCAGACCGGCGGCCTCGTTCTTCAGCTCCAGGTACACCGGGCGGTTCATGAAGCGCCGCCACGGCTCCAGCAGCCGGCGCAGCGCCTTCAGCGCCGCCTTGGCCGGGCCCTTTTCCCCGAAGCTCTCCTCCGCCGGCGGCGCCGGGGCCACGTTGGCCTCGAAGCCGGGGTAGAGCACCGGCTCGTAGACGTTGGGAATGTCCTGGAAGTCGGGCAGCGGCTGCAGCTCCATGTCGACGATCTCGTCGATGTCGCTCTGCTTCAGCAGCCCGGAATCCTTCCGCTCCTGGATCTGCTTTTCGATGGCGGCCATGATGGCGTTGACGTCGATCTCCGGGGCGGCCTGGATGAAGGGTTCCATGCGCGGTCCTCCTCTCGGGGCTGATTATACAGCATGCCGCCGCGGGCCACAAGCCGGGCAGCGCTGCATGCCGGACTCGCCGTCAGCAGGGGATTTATCGGCTTCAATCCCCGGAATCCCAGTCTGGCAGAGGGTTTCGGGGGGAAAAAATCGCAAACCCCTTGATTTTGCTTGACTTTGCCGATCCGGCTTCTTACAATCCTTCGCAGGAGGCACGCATGAACAAAACCGAACTGGTCAAGGCGATCGCGGAGAACGCGAACCTGAAGGTGTCCGAGACGGAGAAGATGGTCAACGCCTTCCTGGACTCGGTCGCCACCTGCCTGAAGAAGAAGAACAAGGTGACGCTGGTCGGCTTCGGCACCTTCGCCGTCGCTCACCGCAAGGCCAAGATCGGCATCAATCCCAAGACCGGCCAGAAGATCTCCATCAAGGCCAAGAACGTCCCGGTGTTCCGCGCCGGCAAGGCCCTGAAGGACCGGGTCAAGTAGCGAGACCGTTGCTTTCTTCATAGCGGGGGAGGCATCCCCCGCGCCGTTCTTCGTCCCCTTTCCGCCCCATCCCCCGATCCCTGCCAGGGGATCGGTGCGGGCGCGGGCCGCTTGAGTTTTTCATGTCCGATCTGTCCAGAGTAACTTTCAGAATCTGGCAGGACTGAAGCGCCAAATTCCAAGCAGCAAATTCCAAATCAGCACCAAGCACCAATGTCCCAATGACCCAAACGAAGAGTAAACGCACTCGCCTATGGAATCACTGCCTATTTCCCGGTATAGACCCCCGATCAATTGAGCGCCCTGGTTTGGGTCATTGGATTTTGGAACTTGGAATTTGTTTGGGATTTGCTGCTTGGATATTGGAGCGATAGGCCTACCCGCTCGCACCCTGACCGGTCATGCTCCGCGCAAGCGGACGGGCGGAGCCGTCACTCGACAGTGATTGGGCAGGAGGCGCCGGCGATCGGCACGCGGTTGCGCTTGGCGTCGTAGGCGCTGATGCCGCCGATGGTGAACTGGCAGCGCCCCTTGGCGCCGAACTTGGCTTTCACCTGGATGGCGGCCCCGGCCAGCGCCTGGGTGCCGGTGTCGCTGAGCGACAGCCCCAGGTCGAAACCGTTCCCCGACACGTTCTTCAGCACCTTCACCCCTTTCCCGCTCAGGGCGTCGGCGTTGACCTCCAGGATCTCGCAGCCCGCGCCGCTGATGGAGCCGCGCAGCGCCAGGCTGGCCAGCGGGGCCTGCGACTCGATGCGCACGGTAAAGAAGGCGTCGGAGTTGGCCGGCAGGGCGGCCTGGGCCGGATCGATGGTGATCCGGTCGCCGGCGCCGGCTTCGGGCGCGCGCGCCTCCTCCATGCCGGCCGCCTCGGTTGTCGGCGGCTCCTCGCCCTCCCCCTCGCCGCGGCCGGGCTCCATGGGGGCCAGCCCCGAGCCCGGCTGCATGCCGCCGCTCCAGATGGCCTGGTTGTCCTCGGCGCTGATCGGCGTGCGGCGGATGACCTTGGGGGTGATGGAGAAGATCAGGTCGGTCTGGCTGATGTCGCGGTCCGAGCGGCCGAACAGCTTCCCCAGCAGCGGAATCTTGCTCAGCAGCGGGATGCCGTTGATCGAGCCGCGGATGTCGTCGCGGATCAGGCCGCCGATGATGTTGGTCTCCCCCTCCTTGAGGCGGATCTTGTTCTCGATCTCGCGCTTGCCGAAGGTGGGGAAGGACGAGGTGGCGCCCGAGGAGATGAAGTTGATCGTCAGCTTGGTTTTCAGCGTTACCTCGTTGTTCTGGTGGACGAAGGGGGTGACCTTGATCTCCACGCCGACGTTGCGGTAGCGGTAGGTGGTCACCGGCGAGGAGTTGATGCCGCCGGCGGCGATGGCCTGGAACTGGGTCTCGGGGATGGGCACCTCGTCGCCGACCATGAAGGAGATCTCCTCGCCGTCCAGGCCGCGCAGGTTGGGCTTGGCCAGGATCTTGTTGTTGCTGTCCGATTCCAGGAAGTTCATGGCCACGGTGGGGATGGTCATGAAGAAGTTGGTGCTGCCCAGGTCCTCGACGTTCAGCGTCGAGGAGACCTTGCCGTCCTCGCCCAGCACGCCCGCCGCGAGTCCGAAGGTGCCGCTGGCGAAGTCGGCCCCCAGCTTGCTGATCAGGGTGCGGTTGATCTCCAGGATCTCGATGTGCACCTCGACCTCGCTCCTGCCCTTGTCGATGCGGCCCAGAAAGCGCTCGACGTCGGCCAGTGACTGGAAGTCGCCGCGGATGACCAGGGCGTTGAGGTTGGGATCCTCCTGGATGAGCAGCTGCTCGTCGCGGAACACCGTCTGCACCAGCTTGCGCGCGTCCTCGGCCTTGATGTCCGACAGGTAGAATGTCTTGATGCCGCGCAGGTCGAAGGCCTTCTTCTTGGCGAAGATGTCGGGGTAGACGATGACGGACGTCGGGTCCAGCACCCGGTACTGCGAGGAGGAGACCATGCACAGCACGCGCAGGATCTCGTAGAAGCCCGAGTTTTCGATCTCCAGGCTGTGCAGGAAGTCGCGGAAGTCCTTGTCGAAGATGAAGTTGACGCCGAAGGTGCGGCCCAGGCTCTTGAAGATGTTGCTGATCGGCGTGTTGCGCAGGCTCAGGCTGACCTTCTCGTCGGGGCGCACGCGCAACTGCACCGGCGGCACGATGGCCGGCTGCGGCTTCTCGGCGGCGGCCTTCCTGGGGTTGACGTAGGCGTCGTATTCCGCCTGCAGCTCGCGGTTGCCGGGGAAGACGGCCAGGGCCTGCTGGTACTCGCGCAGCGCCGCGGCGCGGTCGTTGTCGCGGACGCGGGCGCGCGCCAGCTGCCGGTGCTGCAGGTAGCTGCCCAGCTGAGCGCGGAACAGCAGGGTCTTGATCTCTTCGCTGCGCGGGTTCTCGGCGGCCGCCTTCTGCAGGACCTCGCTGGCCCGGTCGTAGTCGCCCGTCGTGTACAGCTCCCGGGCCTGGCGCAGGTTGGACGTGGTGGTCAGGCAGCCTTGCCAGACGAGCAGGGCGGCCAGCAGGAATGCCATGCGGTGCGGATGCGCGTTCGCTGCCATTATTCCTCTCCTTTCTTGCGGATCTCGTAGGGCTGGCCGTCGTACTCGATGGTCACCCGCTCGCGGGTGATCGTCAGGACGCGGATCTTGCCCAGGATCGTCTCGCCCTCGCCGACGGTGTGGTACTCGCCGCTGACGTTGAGCAGCGCCAGCGGCTTGCCGCCCTTGAGGATGATGCCCTCGAAGCTCACCGAGCTGGCGATCTCCTCGGCGATGCTCTGCTGCAGGGACTGCGACTGCGTTTCCTCCTGTTTGCCGGCCCGCGCCGGCGCCGGCGTCTCCGCGCCGGCGAACAGGTCGCGCTTCACCGTGAAGCGCGGCGCGGGGCGCTGCAGCTGGCTCAGCTTGAGCAGCTCGGCGCCTGACGGCGCGGTCGCCAGCGCCAGCAGCAGTGCCGGCAGCGTGAGTCGCGACAGGCCGCAACGTTCAGTCGCCAAGGTAGGCCTCCATGCTGAAGTGGGCGTTGACGGCGTCACCGCTGGCGCTCATGTCGACCGAGCGGATGAACGCCATCTGCGGCTTGCGTTCCATGTCATAGATGAACTTCTTCAGGCTGCGATAGGGACCGTTCAGGCTGAACTGCATGGCCACCGGCTGCAGGCCGTTCTGGCGCTGTTGGAAATTGAAGGAAATGTTCGGGGCCCGCAGGTTGTTGTCGTCCAGGCAAAGGTTCAGGTCGCGGCGAAAACGGGCGAAGCCGTCCAGGGTGATGATGGTGCGCTCGCGGAAGCGGCGCAGGTCCTCGGGCAGTCGCTGCCATTCCTTGTGCTCGGCGGCCGTCTGCGCCAGCTCCTGTTCCTGCCGGCGCAGGGCGGCCTGCGGGTCGCCGCGGCCCTGGCGACGCAGGTCCTGGGACGCCCCCCAGCCCAGGGACAGGAGCAGCACCGCCGCGGCGACGGCCACCAGGACCAGCAGCGACATGAGGGTGATCCGGTATGGCCTCATTTGCGATCAGGCCTCCGGGGAGTCATCGGCGTCCGCTGGGGACTTTTCCGGCTCGGAGCGGTCCGCGGCGAAGGCGCCTCCGGATCGGGGGCGGAGAAGCTGAGTTGTACCAGGTACTCGTCCGGGGTCTGGGTTTCGCTGGCGATGGCCAGGCCGTAGGCGGACAGCTTCTTGTATACGGCGAACAGCTCGGGAAGCGAGCGGGCGCTGAGGGCCAGGCTCACGCGGTCGCCGCGCTGGTTCACCAGCGAGAGGCTGCGCAGGCGGATGCCCGGTCCGGCGACATGCTCCAGGAAATCCAGGCGTCCCACGAAGGAATAGCTCTTGCGCTCGATCAGGACGTTGGCCACGGCCAGTTGGCCGCCCAGCGCGCGCTGTCTGGACTCGATTTCGGCGCGCAGGCGGCTGGTCTCGCCGGCCAGGTCGCGGAGCCGCCCGGCGGCGGGCGCCGCGGCCTCCTGGCGGGCGCGGCGCCCGCCCCAATAGGCGGCGGCCAGGCCGGCCAGCAGCAGCGCCAGGAGGAACAGCAGGGCGGCGCGCAGGACGAAGGCGAAGACGTCCAGCCGTGGCTGGCGGGCGAGATTGTACTCCAGCTTCCTCATGGGCGCACCGGCAAATGGGGCGTCGGCCCGGGGCCCGGCGGCAACGGCGAAAGCCTGCCGCCGCCGAGGGCTTCCTCGCTGAGCTCCTGCAACGCCGCCTCGACCGCCGCGGTTTCGCCGCCGTGGTCGTGGAGCCAGCAGCGGCGGGGATCGATGCCGTACTGGCCGCGCACGAAGGACACGGTGCGGCCGATCTCATCGCCGGCGTCGGCGGGGGACTCGGAAACGCCGCGGAACTTGCGGATGTAGATGGGGCTGTGCCCCTGCAGGAAGGCCAGGGTGCAGCCGGCGCCGTCCCGCTCGATGACCAGGTCGGGGACGGGACGGGCTCCCAGGGCCCGGCCCAGAATCTGCAGGGTGGAACTGCCGATGGCGGTCAGGGGGATGTTGCGCTCGTGGAACGCGCTCTCCACGCTGTCCAGCAGCGAGCGGCGCACCAGCACCGAGAGCACCCGCCGGCGGTTCAGCACGAACCAGCGGTGGTCGTAGGCCTCGATGTTCTCGGGAAAAATCTTCTGCAGCCGCCAGGCCACCAGCTCGCGCAGCGCCTGGCGCCGCCAGGGCAGCCGGTCAAACTCGAAGACGTTGAAGATGAACGGTGAGGCGCCGAACACCACGCCGGTCTCCTCGCGCTCCAGGGCGGCGAACAACGCCTGCCAGTCGTCGCCCGGGTCCTCCGCCAGCGCCGCGCCCGGGACGGGGACGCGGTGGGCGACCCGGCCGTTGCGCAGGCGGAACACCTCGGCGTGGCGCTCGCCGGCGAACACCACCTGGCGCGGCGGCCGCAGGGGGAGCAGACGGTCGATCAGACCCATTCCTTGACTGTCACCCGGTTCAGCTCCTCGAGGGAGGTGATGCCGGAGCGGACGCGCTCCAGGCCATTGCGGCGGATGGGGACCATGCCCTGCTGCATGGCCGTTTTCTTGATCTCCGAGGTCGGTTTCTTGGCCAGGATCATCTCCTTGATCTCGTCGGTGAGCTCCAAGATCTCGCCGATGGCGGTGCGCCCGGCGTAGCCCAGGCCGCCGCACTCCTCGCAGCCGGCGGCGCGGTAGACGGGCTGCGAGAAGGAACTGCGCTCGATGCGGTTGTAGGCCAAGTCGGCCTTGCTCAGGGTGTAGGGCTTCTTGCACAGCGGGCAGAGGACGCGCACCAGGCGCTGGGCGGCGATGCAGTTGAGCGCCGAGATGAAGCTGTAGGTGTCGATGCCCATGTGGATGAAGCGCCCCAGCACGTCGAAGACGTTGTTGGCGTGGACGGTGGTGAACACCAGGTGGCCGGTCAGGGCCGACTGGATGGCGATCTGCGCCGTCTCCGGGTCGCGGATCTCGCCGACCATGATCTTGTC
>JAEAMF010000419.1_pt1 | contig 55110 bp, 35 predicted proteins | sample 8958721 | NCBI WGS metagenome assembly JAEAMF01 (sample SAMN16933255, study PRJNA681124) | bioreactor sludge metagenome | isolation source: anaerobic bioreactor treating anionic surfactant - SDBS | place: India: Bengaluru | collected 2019-02-28
AGTAACAATCGGCAATACAAAAGAATTTTACCAACTATTTTTGACTATTAAACCATTTTTAAAAATTTATATAAACAAAATAGCCTTTCAAATTTGAAAGGCTATTTTTTATCTTAGATTGATTAATGAGATTATTCTCTGTTTTTCAACATAATCCATCCTGCTTTGCTCATTTGCACTTTAGACTTCTTATAGTTGAAGTTAAATTTATACCAATAAGTAGCTGTTGGCAATCTTTTTCCGGATATCGTTCCGTCCCAGATTGGTCTTTCTTTTGAAAATTTGAAAATTTCAACACCATATCTGTCGTAGATTGATCCATCGAAATTATTAAAATCTTTTAGGTTGGTAAGATCTAATACATCATTTACACCATCTTGGTTTGGAGTGATTACATTGTTAATTGCGAATGTAAAGAACTCTACCGTTCCCACACAGGTTGTTCCTTTTATTCTAACCAAAATATTATACGTAGTATTATCTATCAGATTTGTAAATACATTAGAATCTTGCCAGTTGATCCCTCCGTCAATAGAATACTCTAATGTCCCGTAAATATTATTTATCGAAGGATTAGTAGCAATAGCTGTTAACGTATTGTTTTCGTAACTAACATTGGTAAAGAACGGTGATGAAGCTCCAAATACTTTAACAGTAAACACTTTTTCACAAATACCGTTACCTATTTTCACAGTATAAATTCCTAGTTCTGTTGCCGTAATCGTTTGAGTAGTTGCTCCCGTATTCCACAGATAAGTATAGTTTGTACCCGCTCCTGCATCCAAAACAATGCTGTCACCAATACACATTTCAACATCCATTAAAGGAGAAGTTATCGCAGGAACAACTTCCACAGTTATTTTCGCAGGGATTAATGATTTACAACCTTTTGCTCCAATTGCATAAACAGTGAATGTTGTTGTATTATAAACAGGAACAGTTTGTGTGTTACCATTTCCAGGGAAATTATCCCACAAATATGTTACACCACCTGTAGCAGTAAGCGTCACAGATTCACCAGGACACACTCTTATTCTTGTAGAAGAAAGACTAGCAATTGGCGAAACTTCTCTTATAAGCGTCAATTCAACAGTCTTGCTACAGAAACCGCCATCTGAAACTACTACATATAAAATCTGACCATCTGTTCCGTTATAATTCGCCGGATTTTGAATGAAGTTGCCATTCTGAGCTGTCGCATCTGCCTGATTTACATAAAACCTAAAAACCGCATTTGGTGTAGGACTTATTAATGGTTTTGCACTATTAAGGTCAAACGTTGTAATATCTGGTGTACTGCACAAACGGAATGATGCATTTTGTGCTACAGGTGTGGTTCCGCCGTGGATAACAATCGATGCCTTTCCTGGGCAAGGATTTCCGGGTACACTTACTTCAATAGTGTATGTTCCAGGTTCAATAGCCGTAATGGTAGTTGTAGTTGCTCCAGGTATTGGCGCTCCGTTATAAAACCATTGGTAAGTCATAATAGGATCATTCACTGAAGCTGTAAGAACAGTAGGAACTTTATCACAAACATTAATGTCTGATGGTAATGTAGCACCATTATTATCTAACAATTCTACACCAATATTAAAAGAACCTCCTTCTAAAAATACCGCGGAATCATAACTTCTGTCACTCGCATCAGCAATTGCCATTTTAAAATGATATGCTTGTCCCGGAATCACGGTTGCGGTTGCAGTAAGCGGAACGGTACGACCTCCAAAGTTTGTTTCAATATTAGCAGTATTGTAACCTGCAAAAAAAGCAGCATTTGCAGCACCACAAGCAAGAGGAGAACCATTATCCTGATTGGCAGGGTGAATATTAGTAACACTCACAGGTCCTGCTCCAGCTGGTAAAACAGCCATATTGGTATATGGACCCGTACTTCCAACAGGTCTTAGAAGCAAAGCAAATGCATCTGAAAAGCTACAAGGAAAACCTCCTGTGTATTCTTCTGAAGCAAATAGATAATTAAACTTAATCTGACTGGTAGTCGGTACGAAATCGAATTCTAAAATGACTACATCATTCAGTGTTCCTTGAGGATTTGTTGCAGCTACCAAATCAGGATCACTGCCTGAAGTTAGCTGATCACTTAAATTTCCGAAAGCTGTATTACCTGCTTTATTTACGTATCCTGTAGACAAAACAATACCATCTTTGAAAGGAAAATTGGTAGTTCCTCTGTGGAAATATCCCCAAGATCTGTTTGTATTCGTAATCGGTAAATTAGGACTAACAGAAACATTTGAAACCTGCGGTACCAAACAGGTATTCGTTCCAGATGAAATAAGCACATCTTTTACCAATTGTAAAGGTGAAAAAGATGACTCAGGGTAAGCTGCAGTATTTACGTCGATATAAACTCCCGCTTTTTTGGAAGCTTCAGAAATTACTTCTTTCTGAGGAATTCTGGGTTTTACATTTTGAGAATAAAGACTTGCATAAGATAAAAATAATGAAAACAACAGTAGATATCTCTTCATAATAATTTTGTTTTAACAAATTTAGCTTTTTTTTAAATAAATTTCATTAATAAGTAACTTTTTTAAGATAGAAAAATATTAAAAATTCAAATTTTTCTTTACTGTAATGAGATTTTCAATATAAAAGAACCGATATTTTTGAGTTTTCGAGATTCGGTTAAATATAAAAGACCTCTTAATTAGAGGTCTTTTATATTTAGTTTCTATTTTTAAGTAAAATCCATCCGGATTTTAATTCTAATTTTTTACTTGCCGGGTTTTCCCATTGCACTCTGTACCAATAAGTGGCAGTTGGTAAGTTGATTCCTTTTAAAGATCCGTCCCACATGATATTAGATTTATCAGCTTTAAATAATTCTGCTCCGTATCTATCAAAAATTGATGCTGCGAAGTTTTTATAGTTGCTGATTCCGCTAAAATCTATATAATCATTAATACCGTCACTATTTGGAGTAATTGCGTTACTTATAACAAATGTAAAATACTGTAAAGAATTACCACACTTCGCATCTTTTATTTTCACTAATATGGTATAATTGGTATTATTTAAAACATTATAAAAGATATTCGATGTTTGCCATGTATTACCACCATCGATTGAGTATTCTAATACTCCACCTGTAGGATTTGTTGCCGAAACTGTAAGTACATTGTTTTCAAAAACAACATTTGTAAACTGAGGAAGATCCGGATTGATTAATTGAGCCGTAAATAATTTTGAACAAGTACCGTTACTGATAGTTACCGAATAAGAACCGGGAACATTGGTCGTTATTGTTTGTGTAGTAGCACCATTACTCCATAGATAAGTATAGTTCGGTCCTGCTCCCGCATCTAAAACTCCATTATCACCTGCACAAGCATATACATCTTGCAACGTAGAAACAATTGCAGGAACTACTTCGATAGTAATGGTCGCAGGAACAGTAGAAACGCAACCATTTCCACCCAATGCGAATACAGAATAAGTAGTTGTAGCAGTTGGAGTAACAACTTGGGTATTTCCATTTCCTGTAAGACCTACCCAATTATAACTAAAACCTCCACTTGCAGTAAGCGTAACAGATTCACCTGCACAAATTTTACTTTTTGAAGCCGCTACTATTGCAGTAGGCGGACCTACAACAATTGTAATTAAAGCAGGATTGGCAGAAACACAGCCATTCGCTCCCACCGCAAAAACACTATATGTTGTAGTTGTAGCAGGAGAAACCACTTGTGTAGCTCCATTTCCTGTAAGCCCATTTCCCCAATTATAAGTTGCACCGCCGGAAGCTGTTAAAGTAACAGATTCTCCCGGACAGATTTGTTGGAATGTAGATGTTAAATTCGCAACAGGCAAAACTTTATCCTGAATAACAGTCACGGTTGAGGTAAATGTACAGATTAAGTTTCCAGGCTGTGTAGTATTTGTTACTGTTAATGTGTAAGTTCCTGCAGCGTTTACCACCGGGTTTAAAGTGTTTGCTCCTGAAACAATGTTTCCACCGGTAGTTGTCCAGGCAATTGTAGAACCTGTTGGTACTACAGAAGCTGAAGCATTTAACGTTACCTGAGCTGTTGTACAGGTAATTGTTTGAGGTGCTGCAATTGTTAAAGTAGTAGTTGCAGTTGTTAATAATTGAAGACTTACAACATATTTACAACCTCCATTGCTTACTAAAACATAAATCGTCTGATTTCCCGGACTCTGAAATGTAGTTGGTGTCGTAATATTGTTTGTATTTCCTGCATTAGCATCTGCCTGATTCACGTAATATGTAAAAGTAATTCCAGCAGTTGACGTAGTGATCTGATTTTGAGCAGAAGTAAGATCGTAAGTTATATTTCCCTGCTGATAACATTTTAAAAGGCTTGCATTTTGTGCTGTAAAAGGTTGCGAAACCTGAATGGTAACTGTTGCCGGAGAAGTTGAAACACAACCATTTGCTCCTACTGCAGTTACCGTATAAGTAGTTGTTGCAGTAGGACTTACTGTTTGAGTCGCACCATTTCCTGTGAGACCATTTCCCCAATTGTAAGTTACACCTCCAGTAGCAGTTAAAGTTACAGATTCTCCTGAGCAAATAATCAATTTAGTTGCTGTAAGTCCTGTTGCAGGTGGCGCACTGTCTCCTATTACTGTTACATTTACAGTACCCGTACAGGTAACATTTCCTGCAAAAGTATTTGAAATCGTTAATGTATAAGTTCCCGCAGCATTTACAACCGGATTAAGTGTAGTTCCTCCAGATACAATGTTTCCTCCTGCAGTCGTCCATGCAAATGTAGAACCCGCTGGATAAACTGAAGCAGAAGCATTTAGTGTAACTTGAGTATTTGTGCACGTTAACGCTGTAGGCGTAGCTATACTTGGAGTTATTTCAGCAGCTTTTACCAATTGTAACTGTGCCACTTTAGAACAAAATCCGCTTTTTACCAGAACATAAATGGTTTGATTTCCTGCACTTGAAAATGCAGTAGGTGTAGCAATTGTGTTGGTATTTCCTGCATTAGCGTCAGTCTGACTCAAATAATATGAAAATGTAGCTCCTGGTGTCGTACTAATCGAATTTTGAGCTGATGTTAAATTAAAAGTAGCATTTCCGGCAACATAACAACTTGTTAAAGTAGCATTTTGTACTATAGGTGATGTTCCGCCTACAATCGTGATAGTTGCTTTACCAGGACATGAGTTTCCGGGAATCAGTACTTCAACAGAATAAACACCTGGCTGTGTTGCCGTATAAGACGCACTTGTTGCTCCCGGTATTGGATTAGTTCCTAAAAACCATTGATAGGTTGCATTAGGAATCTGAGTAGATGCTGTAAAAGTCTGAGGTGCGTTATCACAAACATTGATTGATGCAGGAAGCTGAACACCGGTTGGTCCCAAAATCTGTACTCCAATATCGAAAGATCCAGCTTCCAGAAAAACTCCGGAATCGAAAGCCGAATCCTGATAATCTGCCAAAACCATTTTAAAATGATAAGTCTGACCAGGGATAACTGTTGCCTGTGCTGTTAACGGAACAGTACGTCCACTGAAATTGGTTTGTATAGCAGCATTATTATACCCCCCAAAATAAGCAGCGTTTGCCGCTCCACAGCTAAGTGGCGCTCCGCTAAATTCATTTGCAGGGTGTATGTTTGTAACACTTACCGGTCCTGCTCCTCCAGGTAATACTGCTAAATTGGTATACGTAGGATCTCCTACTCTTTTCAGCAATAAGGCAAAACCATCACCGATTGTACAAGGATAATTATTTTCATATTCTTCTGATGCAAAGAGATATCTAAACTTCACTTCTGTAGAGCTTGGAACAAAATCAAACTCAATGTAAGTGGCATCTTTCAGATTACTATTCGCAATTCCTAACGCAGTTGCCAAATCTGCATCTCCTTGCACAGGAACACTGTCACTCAATTCAGCAGATTGAAATGTATTTCCTGCTTTTCTTGCATGGCCAGTCGTTAATATAATTCCTTTTTCAAAAGGAAAACTGGTTGTACCTCTATTAAAAAACCCCCATGTTCTTGCCTGATTGCTTACAGCTAAATTAGGAGAAACCACCACATTACTTACATTGGCAGTAGAACACGTAGATCCACCAGCAATAAGCACGTCTTTTACCAATTGGGTTATACTATAAGAAGATTCAGGATAGTTAGTTGTATTTACATCTATAAAAGCGCCTGCTTTCATGGTTTGAGAAGAAGCTTTCTGCATACTTTTACCTCTTTCTCTAGTCTGAGAAAATGTAAAATTTCCAATAAAAACTAAAAACAGAGCCAAAAATAAACCTCCTGCACTTTTATTTAACATTTTGTATTATTTTTAACAAAAATACTATTTTTTTTGATTTAAAATTAATTCAGAAATATTTATATTATTATTAACACAAACAATAGGCTTTAAACCATCATTTCCTGTTAAAAATAAGAGCATAAAAAAAGACCGATGAGTGATCGGTCTTTTTTCAATTTATCATTAAAATGTTATTCAAAATTCTTAAGTAAAATCCATCCTGTTTTTACTGTTAATTTCTTGGTTGCAGGATCTTCAAATGTTACCTGATACCAATAAGAGGAGGTAGGTAATTTTTTTCCCTGGAAATATCCATCCCAGAAAGGTCTGGTTTTTTCTGCTTTAAAAACTGCTTTACCGTATCTGTCTGAAATTACTGCCTGGAAATCTTTAAGATTACTGATTCCTCTGAAATCGATCACATCATTTACATTATCACCATTCGGAGTAATAACATTTTTCATAACGAATGTAAAATACTCTAAGAAACCAACACAGCTTGTATTTTTCACTTTTACTCTGATGGATACCAATGTATTATTCGGAACGTTTGTGAATACATTTGAAGACTGCCATGTAACGCCATTATCATTAGAATACTCTAATTGCCCGTTGCTTGGGTTACTTGCAGTTACAGACAATGTACCACTTTCATTATAATCTACTTTTATAATCTGAGGGATTATTGCCAGAGTAACCTGAGTGGTAAATACTTTAGAACATACACCGTTATTAATTGTCACAGAATATAGTCCCGGTAATTCTGCTGCTACAGTTTGTGAAGTTTCACCATTGTTCCACTGGTAAGAATAGTTAGGTCCCGCTCCTGCATCCAGAGTTATTCTATCTCCCAAGCAAATAAATCCTCCGGAAAGATTTGAGGTAATTGCGGGAACAACTTCTATCACAACTGTCGCCGGTTGTAAAGATTTACATCCCTGAGCTCCGATTGCATATACTGTATAAGTTGTATTTTGTGTAGGAGAAACTGTACGTACCGCACCTGTTACCGAAGAGTCGCCCCATTGGTAAGTTACTCCACCTGAAGCTGTTAAAGTTACTGATTCACCAACACAAATTTTCAGCTTTGAAGGGGTGAGAGCCGCAACTGGTGTAGCTTCCTTATTCAAAGTTAATGTAACCATTTTACTACAAAAAGCACCGTTTGAAACAACAACATATAAAATCTGACCATCATTACCGTTAAAGGATTCTGGCGTAGCAATAAAATTATTGTTTTGCGCCACTGCATCTGCCTGATTTACATAAAAACGAAAAACAGCACCTGCAGTTGTACTTATAGAAGGTTTTGCTAAATTTAAATCAAAATTCAAATTACCTGGAGTTGTACAAAGTTTCAAAGTTGCATTTTGTGCAACTGGAGTTGTACCGCCTACTATTGTTACTTTTGCTTCACCCGGACAGTTACCTCCCGGTACTGTAACTTTTACGGTATAAACACCCGGTGAAGTTGCCGTATATGAAATATTGGTAGCACCCGGAATCGCAACGTTATCTTTAAACCATTGGAACGTCATTCCAGGAGTTGCTACAACCTGAGCATTTAAAACCTGTGGCGTATTATCACAAACATTTAAAGTACTCGGTAATAAATTTCCTGCGCTATCTACAATGCTTATTCCAATATCAAATGAACCTGCTTCTAAGAAAACCGCTGAATCATAACTCGAATCTCTTGCATCAGCAAGTACCATTTTTATATGATAAGTTTGTCCTGGTATTACAGTGGCTTCTGCCGTTAAAGGTACAGTTCTTCCATAATAATTAACCTGATTCGGAGGTAATGCACCGAAATACTGCGCATTAATAGGTCCACAGCTAAATAAAGGATTTTGAGGGACAATATTGGTTGCAGAAACAGGTCCTGCTCCTGCTGGTAACACGGCTAAATTCTGATACGTTCCTCCTACAGGTTTCAACAATAATGCAAATGCATCATCATAGTTTAAACATGGGAAACCACCTGTATATTCTTCAGAAGCAAATATATACTTAAATTTCATTTGAGTGCTTGACGGCACAAAATCGAATTCAAGAATAACTGCATCATTAAGCTGTTGGGTAGTTCCGATAGCAGCAACCAAATCAGGATCAGACATAGTACCGGTAGTTCCGCTAAGAACACTTGTAATAGCAGAATTACCTGCTTCTCTTGCATAACCTGTAGTTAAAACAATACCTTCATTAAATGGAAATGATGTAGTTCCTTTATTAAAATAACCCCAAAAACGGTTATTATCTGTAATAGCCTGATTTGGAGTTATTGTAACATTAGAAATATTGGGTGTGCCACATCCTGCAGAACTTCCTACCAAAACATCAGTAACAAGCTGTGTAGGTGTGAAATTGGTTTGCGGATAAGGAGTTACATTTACATCTATATAATCTCCGGCTTTAGCGTTCAAAGGAATAGTTTTTTTTGCCGGCGGTCTGTTTTTCTGTGCATAAGAGAATATGCTGAAACAGAATAACAAAACAAAACTAAACTTAAAGTAGTTTTTCAATCTATAATTTAACATTTTATAATTGTTTGTTCAAAAATAGAAAAAATTTTCCTAAAAGCCTGATATTTTATCAGTTCGTTGCGATATTGACAATATTTATTTTATATGAAATTAAATAATACAGATTAATTACTTACTTAAAATTAATCTTTCTTCAACTGATCAATCATGTTCTGTAGCTCCTGAATTTTATCTTTCAGGACTTTTATTTCATTTTTATTTGAACTCACATTACTTTTCAGAATAACATTTTTGGCTCTCTCTATATGATCTTCATCGTCCTCATCTTCATTTATTTCTTCGATGTCTTCCTGAATGTCTTCAATATCTTCAGTAATTTCTTCAATATCTTCGCTAATCTCTTCCAAATCTTCCTGAATATCCTCAATATCTTCGCTGATTTCTTCAATATCTTCCTGAATATCTTCTATCTTTTCATGACTTTTATTCACCGACATTTGGATAAGAATTGAAAGATAAATCGCCTCCAAAGAAAGTACTGTTGTAAGTACCAACAGCATTTTATCAAAATCAACTACACCAAAAAAAGGCAGCAAAAATGAAGTTATAAAAAGCAGTGTGTGTATAATTAGAGAGGGTACAGAGCCAATCCATGAGGTAATTCCGTCTGCCAATTTCTCAAGAGACTCTCTTCTTTCGTGCGATTTTTTCATTATTTTCTGTTTAAAATAATTCTTTGGTTATTCCCAATCCAAATAATGCAAAATCATATTTTGCAGGATCTTTATCATCAAATTTTCTTATCATTTCGTCTAATTCCAAAACAGTTTTCCAGTCATTCTGTGTTCTGGAAATCAATCCTAATTTTCTTGAAATATTACCGGTATGAACGTCTAGCGGAATTGATAAATTTTTAGGATCTATCTTTTTCCAGATTCCAAAATCTACACCTCGATTATCATTTCTTACCATCCAACGCAGAAACATTATAATTCTTTTGGATGAAGAATTTTTATACGGCGAACTGATATGTTTGTGACTTCTATGCTTTTCTATATGTAAAAACTGGGCTCTAAATCTTTCTATTGCATGATAAAAATTGGTTTCAGAATCTTTAATTATAAATAAATCTTCTAAACTTTCATTTCCCTTATAAATCCTGTTGAATTGTCTGATGAAATAAGTAAAATCTTCACCATTAAAAGTTCTGTGAACACTTTTCCCTTCAATTGATCTTAAATCCTTTTCAGAATAATTTCTTACAAAATCATATGGAGAATTCCCCATTATATCAAGCATTTTGTCCGCAGATTTAATGATCGACTTCCTGTTTCCCCAAGAAATCGTTGCTGCCAGAAATCCTGCAATTTCAATATCCTGCTTCAAAGAAAAACGGTGCGGAATCTGTACAGGATCATCCTGAATAAATTCTGAATTATTGTAAATATCAGCTTTTTCGTTCAGAAAATCTTTTAACTCTTCAAAATTCAGCATACTAATTTAAATTTTCACAACTTCCAACGCTTTTGGCAGAAATGAGTTGGGGAAAACGGTTCTCGCTTCATCTGTAAATACGGTAAGATCACCATATCGGTTAGAAAAATGACCTAAAATGAGTTTTTCTACATTTGCCTGTCTTGCAATTCTTGCCGCTTCCAATGCGGTACTGTGACCTGTATAATCTGCCATTTCTTTCAAATCATGAAGAAAAGTAGATTCATGATACAAAACCGTAACATCTTTAATGATAGGAATTACAGATTCCAAATATCTTGTATCACTGCAAAATGCATAAGAAACAGGTTGAGCAGGTTCTGTTGTCAGAATTTCGTTTTTCAAAACATATCCGTCACTCAATTCAAAATCTTTTCCTGCCTTCAGATTGTGATAATCGCAGGTTTCAATTTCTTTATATTTTGAAATTTCCTGCATATTAAGATGTCTGTCTTTTGGCTTTTCTTTGAAAAGATAACCATTGCAGTAAATTCTGTGATCCAGCGGAATTGTATACACTTCTACCCGATTGTCTTCATATATTTTTTCGGAATAATCTTTATCTAATTCATGATAAATAACCTCAAAACCACGATGCGTTTCTGTAATGGTAAAAATGGTTTCCAGCATTTTCTTAATTCCTTTTGGACCATAAACATTCAGCGGAACTTCTCTTCCCAACAAACGAAATGAAGCAATAAGTCCCGGTAAACCAAAACAATGATCACCGTGAAGATGAGAAATAAAAATATGATTGATTTTTGAAAATCTTGCTTTTGCTTTTCTCAGCTGTACCTGCGTTCCTTCTCCACAATCTATGAGGAAAGATCTTTCTTCCATTTCCAGAAGTTGGGACGTAGGCGAAGTGTTAACTGTGGGAATAGCTGAATTAAAGCCTAAAATAGTTAAATAAGTACTCAAATCAATAATTTATTACGGGCAAATGTACGATAAAAGTTTGAGGAGAAAGTTGAGATTAGCGTTGAGGTTAAGTTAAAAAAATTTATTTCTAATTTAATCTAAACCTACATTTTATCTTTCAAAAAATCAAGAAACAAATCTAAAGCCTGTTTTCTGTGGCTAATTTGGTTTTTATCTTCAGGATTCATTTCTGCAAAGGTGATTTCGTGTCCTTCCGGAACAAAAATAGGGTCATATCCGAAACCTTTGTGTCCTTTATTTTCTTGAAGTATACTTCCGTGAACTCTGCCATCAAAATATTGCGCTCCGCTTTCATCATAATAACATAAAACCGTGATAAAATATGCTTTTCTATTTTCGACTCCATTCATTTCTTCTAAAACTTTTGCCATATTTTTAGCAAAATCGTGATTGCCTGCATAACGTGCAGAAAAAATTCCGGGTCTTCCGTCTAAAGACTCCACAACCAAACCGCTGTCATCTCCCAGACTTGGAATTCCTGTTTTCTCGAAGCAATATTTAGCCTTAATTAAAGCATTTGCATTAAAAGAATCTCCATCTTCTACAATTTCTTCATGTATATTGTAATCGGTAAGGCTTTTAACTAAAAAATCGCTTCCTAAAATCTGCTGAATCTCTTCTTTCTTATGAACGTTGTGTGTCGCAACTAATAATTCCATAATAACTTTTTATTTTTTAAAAACTAACTCCATCAATGCCTTTCGCATACATAATATCAATAGTTTTGTGAAATTTGTGATAACAATTTGTGTCTTTTGTTTCAACTAAATTTAAACTTCCGAATAATGCACTTTATATTTCTTCATAAACAAGTAATAGAATGAAGAAAAAAGTACAATTCCGACTCCTAATATAATCCATTCAGAAACTTTGAATGCTTCTGAGAAACTTTCGTTTTTTGTGTAAAATATTAAAATTGATGAACAAAGATTATTGAAACCGTGTAATAACATTGGCAGTAGCAAAGATTTAGTCTTATAATAAACTAAACCTAAAACGCAGCCCAACAAAACCGCACCTACAAACTGCCACGGATTTCCATGTACCAAACCAAAAATGATTGATGCAAAAACAATTGCTTTCCAAGGTTGTACTCCGTTATTAATCATTCCTTTCTGAATAATTCCTCTGAAAATAATTTCCTCAAAAATGGGAGCCATTATTACAGCAGTAACGATCATCACAAAAGGATTGTCTGTCAACTGGTTCATCAAATCTGTAAAAAAATCGTAATATTTACCGAAGAATGGTCCTGTAGTAGGAATCTGATCCGTCACGAACTCACCAATAAACATCATTCCCAACATCATTGGAAATATAAGTAAATACGTATAAAAATTGGTTGGTGAAAAGTTGAAATTCAGTTTCTGTTTTGTCTGAAGTCTTACGACAAAAAAATCGAAAAACGCTATGGAAGATAAAAAAACAACAGCATTAGATGCCATTAAAAACCAATCTTTATACTGAAGATTTTCTTTAAAAACCAACATCCAGAAGACATTAAAAAAACTAACAGCTAAAGAACCTACGACAAAGCCTGCGAATAATATTAAGCCTCCAATCCATGTGAATGTAAATTTGGGGTATTTTCTTTTTTCCATCAAATTTTAACTTTTTAAAAGTATTAATTAGTATAAATCTTTTTATTCTTCTAGCAACGAAACGATTCTCTCCATAGATTCGTTATATTCTTCATCTGAAGAATTGTAAAATTTCAAAAAATCTAAATCATCATTGGGATCATCAATAGTTGAAGGAATTGAAAAATCGACTTCTGAAATATACTCGTCCCAATTTTCAAGTTTCCATACATCCCGATCAGAATTGCGCTCAATCATACGTTGATGAATAACTTCAGGTTCTGTTATCACCCAAATCACGGTAAGTTTTGCATTATAGTCTTTCAGTTTGACTTTAAGATTATTAATATATTTAGCAGAACGTATTTCTCTGGTAAAAGGAGCGTTTATTAAAGCTTTATTATCATAATTTAATGCTTCCAAAGCTAAATCAACGATAGTAGTATATTCATAATCACGAATATATTTTTCGAAAAAATCTGAACTTCGATTATACTCTTCTCCTGCTACTAAAAATATCTGTTTACTCAAAGGAATAAGTGTGTCTTTATCAAGATAAACAATGTGTTTAAGTTTCTCAGACAGTTTTTTCGAAATATATGTTTTTCCCGAAGCAGGAGGCGAAGTAACAAGAATTAATCTTTTGGTCTTCATCATAAAAATTTAAACAAATATAGTTTTTACAAAACATTCTGTCAAATAAAAAACAGCCGTTTATAAAGATTGAGAAATTCATATTTGCAGAAAGCTTTCATTTTCAATAAAAAATCCCGATTTTTGCAACTTCAAAATACACTATGTCAGACTTAATCAAAGAAATAGAGAAAAGAAAAACATTCGGAATTATTTCTCACCCCGATGCCGGAAAAACTACACTTACCGAAAAATTACTTCTTTTCGGAGGTGCAATTCAGGAAGCAGGAGCCGTAAAATCGAATAAAATAAAAAAAGGAGCAACCTCCGACTTTATGGAAATCGAAAGACAGAGAGGGATCTCGGTAGCAACTTCTGTATTGGCATTTGAATATAAAGATCACAAAATCAATATTCTCGATACTCCCGGTCACAAAGACTTTGCAGAAGATACCTACAGAACTTTAACTGCTGTAGATTCTGTAATTGTTGTGATAGACGTGGCAAAAGGTGTCGAAGAGCAAACCGAAAAACTAGTTAAGGTTTGTAGAATGAGAAACATCCCGATGTTGGTTTTCATTAATAAGCTTGACCGTGAAGGTAAAGATGCTTTTGATCTTTTGGATGAAGTTGAGCAAAAATTAGGTTTAAGAGTTGTTCCGCTTTCTCTTCCAATTGGTATGGGCGCAGACTTTCAGGGAATTTACAATATTTGGGAAAACAATATTCAACTATTTTTAGAAGAAAAGAAACAAAAAGTAGGTGAAGCCATTAAATTTGATGACATTAATGATCCTACAATCGATGAAATTATCGGAGCAAAAGCTGCACAGAATTTAAGAGATGAATTGGAATTAATACAATCTGTATATCCGGAATTCAGTCGCGATGAATACATGAATGGCGATTTGCAACCTGTTTTCTTTGGTTCTGCTTTAAATAATTTTGGAGTTCGTGAATTATTGGACGCATTTATTGAAATTGCACCGATGCCACAACCGAAAGAAAGTGATACCCGTTTAGTAAAACCGGAGGAACCTGCATTTACAGGATTTGTTTTTAAAATTCACGCAAACATGGATCCTAAACACAGAGACCGATTAGCTTTTGTGAAAATTGTATCTGGAACCTTCAAAAGAAATGAAAACTATTTGCTTGTGAGAGAAGGTAAAAAAATGAAATTTTCTTCTCCCAATGCATTTTTCGCAGATAAAAAAGAAGTTGTAGACGAAAGTTTTCCGGGAGATATTGTGGGACTTCACGATACAGGAAGTTTCAGAATCGGTGATACTTTGACGGGTGGTGAGAAAATCAGCTTCAAAGGAATCCCTAGTTTCTCTCCGGAACATTTCAGATATATTAATAATAATGATCCTTTAAAAGCTAAGCAATTGGCAAAAGGTATTGATCAATTAATGGATGAAGGTGTTGCGCAGTTGTTTACTCTTGAAATGAACAACCGAAAAATTATCGGAACTGTGGGTGCGCTTCAGTATGAAGTTATTCAGTACCGTTTGGAGCATGAATATGGTGCAAAATGTTCTTACGAACCACTTTCTATGCACAAAGCTTGTTGGGTAGAAGCCGATGAAAAATCTGAAGAATTTAAAGAATTTGCAAGACTGAAGCAGAGATTCCTTGCAAGAGATAAATACAATCAATTGGTATTTTTGGCAGATTCTTCCTTTACAATTCACATGACGCAGGAAAAATTCCCGAATGTGAAACTGCATTTCATAAGTGAGTTCAGACAAAATTAATTTCTTTAAATAAAGACATAAAAAAACCGTTCAATTGAACGGTTTTTTTATGTTTATGCTTTAAGAATAATTATTTATTAAGCATCAATAGTTTTTTAACGATCTTCTCGTCATCTACAGTTACATGAATCATGTAAGCTTCCGTAGGAAGAGTTCTCAAGTCAATTTTTTCATCAGCTCTGTTATCAACCGTTCTAGAAAAAATATGTCTCGTTCTCTTTGGTACAACTAATTTACCATCCATAGAGTAAATTTCGTAAGTTACTTTATATGGAGCAGGAAGTCTGTTTTCATCAAATTTCGGAGGGAAATCAGTTTTAATATAAACATATCCATTATTAGAAGGTACAGGATAAATCATCATTCCTTGGAAAATTGGCGAAACTGCCGCACCAGGAGTTCCCGGAACAGGCGGAGTCACAACAGGAGGAATAACTACCGCTGAAGAATTAATAGTAAAGTTTTGTGAATTAACATTTAAAAACACATTATTAACCCCTTTTACCATAATTCTTGCATTCGTTGTATTTCCTAAACCTCCAGGCACAGTGTACGTATGTGAACCATCATTAGGAGTACTTGCAACTAATACTGTAGGGAAAGTAAGACCACCATCTTTCGACAATAAAATTGTTACATTAGGAGTACTTACAGGTGCTGCTGTTGTGTTAGCAATATCCCAGGTAATTGTTTGAGCCTGACCTTCATTCCATACAACTCCGGCTGTATTTTGGGAAGTAACAACGAATGGTCCTGCTCCTGCATTTACAGTAATCACTGCATCATCAGAATTATTTGCAGATCCTCCAGCTCTGTTATCGCGGGTTGTAAATCTGAAATTATATGTTCTTGCGACATTAGATAAAGCTTCCACAACAATACCTGAAGCAGTACCAACAGGACTTGAAGTGGTAGTTGCACCTGCAACTATTCTGTTTAGAGGTGGAAAATATCTAAATGGAACTGTTTGTGGAGTATAAGATCTGAAAGTTGGCCCTGTAGCTTTCGTTGCACTTGCTGCAGAGTTTGCTCCTGTTTGTGCGCTGGAAGCATTATCCATTTGTTCCCAGATATAAGTAAGAGCATCTCCGTTTGCATCAGTTCCTGCACCTGTAAGCACAAATGGAGTTCCTTTAGGAATAATGTAATCTAAACCTGCATCAGCGGTTGGAATTGCATTCCCTGTATTTGTAACCACCGGACAAGTTTTATTTTTAATATTATTAGTAATCTGCTGAATACTTACAGCATGAAAAAAAGCATCTGAATGCATTGTTACATTTTGACCTGTAATTCCTGCATATCCCATAATCGTAGACCCAGAACCCGGTTCCATATTTACTCCAGATCCTTCGTTGTTCATTGAGAAAGTATGATTTCCACCAAACTGATGTCCCATTTCGTGTGCTACATAGTCAATATCGAAATTATCTCCAACAGGTGCTGTACTTTGAGTAAAACCAGAACCTTTGGCAGTCGAATTAGTATTAACGGGATTCACACATACACAGCCAATACAACCTGCATTTCCATTATTACCCGCTGCATTGAATATATGACCAATATCATAATTGTCATTTCCAATAACAGCTGTTAAATTTTGTTGCAATTGTAAATTCAAATTTCCTGTGTAAGGATCTGTAGCAGCATTTGTATAAATAATAGTATTATTATTTGCGATAAGTACCATTCTCGCAGAAAAATCTTTTTCAAAAACTCCATTTACACGGGTCATTGTATTATTCATTGCTGCTAAAGCACCTGCAACTGTTCCTCCGAAATAAGTTGTATATTCTCCTGTACAAGATAAGGCAAGTCTGAAGGTTCTTAATTTTCCGTCATCAGCATTGGGTCTTGCAGTAAGGTTTGAATTATCAATTCCTTTTTGAGCAACATCAATAACCGTACATTCAAATTTATCTAAACTTTCCTTTTTATCTGATTTCTTATAAACAACATAAGTAGAAAGATCCTTTGTATAAGGTTCTATAAAAACAGCAGATTTGTTTCCGTATAATTCCATTGAAGATAATCCTAACGGAGAGACACTGAAATAAACAGTAGAACTAGGGTCATCAATTCCCTGACCTACGTAAGACTGAATTTCGGGATATTTAGCAGCTAATTCCGGAGCGAAGTTCGAGTTTTCTCTTACTTTAAAACTTTCAAGATTGCCATCCGAGTTTGGAAATGAAACAATGACATCTGATTTTCCACCCTCTCTGAAACTCTTAGGTGCTTTAGCTAAAGTATTTTTTAGAGAGGCAATATCAAGACTATAAACTTTGGGATGTAGAATATTGGTTTTATGTTCAAATATTTCTGCATTCGTTTTATGAGATACTTCTTTCCAAATTCTATCTGTTTGTGCTGAAAAAATATTGGAAATAAAAAGCACTCCCATCACTAATAGTTGTTTTTTCATGTAAATTCTATTTTAATTACGAAATGTCAAAATTAATGAAAATTAACAACATTATAACCGATTTTTTTTACAAAACTTTTGAAAATATCTTTAAAACGTTTCGCAATTATTAAAGATTCTGTTTTTTGTTTTTTAATAAAAGAATTAAAACAATGACAAAAATTGACCAACACTTAAAAATGAATAAAAAAGCATGACTAATTGTTGAAATTGTCTCAAAATCATTTCTAAGAACATCTTAAAGTACCCCATTAAGTCATTGATTAAAAACTATTTAAACACAAATCACATATTAAATACTTCAAAAAGAGTAACATCCCTTTTACTTCAACAAAAAGTGATTACCTGTGGAGAAACCTGAGACTAATCAACGTGAATAAAAAAACGAATATTATTAATATCAAAAAAATTGTAATTATATAAAACCATCTGATTGAGTGATTAGACAGTTAGAAAGAAAAAAAAACCGTTCTTATGAACGGTTTTTTTATAAATGTATTATTTATATTCTATTTCTTGTGAAGCATCAATAGTTTCTTAACAATTTTTTCGTCATCCACAGTTACATGAATCATGTAAGCTTCGGTAGGAAGATCTCTTAAATCTAGTTTCTCATCAGCTCTGTTATCAACAGTTCTTGAGAAGATGTGTCTGGTTTTCTTAGGCACTACTAATTTACCATCCATTGCATATACTTCGTATGTTACTTTGTAAGGAGCAGGAAGTCTGTTTTCATCAAACTTCGGAGGAAAATCTGTTTTGATGTAGACATATCCATCATTTGAAGGTACAGGATAAATCATCATACCTTGGAAAACTGGTGACTGAACCGCTGGGTTACCAGTGCCTGGATTTCCTCCTCCCGGGTTACCACCTCCACCTGGAGGAATAACTACTGCTGAAGAATTTATGGTGAAGTTTTGTGAATTTACATTTAAAAATACATTATCTATAGCTTTCACCATAATTCTGGCATTCGTTGTATTTCCTAAACCTCCAGGCACAGTGTATGAGTGTGAACCATCATTAGGAGTACTTGCAACTAATACTGTAGGAAAAGTAAGACCACCATCTTTCGACAATAAAATTGTTACATTAGGAGTACTTACAGGCGCTGCTGTTGTATTAGCAACATCCCAGGTAATTGTTTGAGCCTGACCTTCATTCCATACAACTCCGGCTGTATTCTGAGAAGTTACAACAAATGGTCCTGCAGTATTTACTACTGTAAGTTTTACATCATCACGGCCAGTTTGACCACCTAATGCATTATTATCTCTTACTAAAACCGAAAAGTTCATATCTCTTGCCACAGAAGGAAGAACCTCCCAAGTACTTACTGTAGCTGGAGCTACTATTACAGGTAATTTTGGGAAATATCTGTAATTTACTGTAGTCGGGCTTAAAGATCTAAATAAAGGTCCTGCTACAAGAGTAGAAGCCGGCGGAGCTGTAGCTGCTACTGTTCCTGGATCTATTTGCTCCCATGTATAAGTAAGAGAATCATTATTAGCATCTGTTGCCGAAGCAGTTAATACAAATGGTGTACTCTTAGGAATACTCTTATCTAAACCTGCATTCGCAACTGGTTCGGCATTATTTATCGGCGTTTTCTCTCCACAAGTAGAAGGCGAACCTGTACCTGTAAGTGTTGTATACATTTCTCTGATACTAACTGCATGGTAATAAGCATCACTGTTATTTTGAACGTTTGGAGCACAAATTCCTGCATAGCCCATAATTGTGCTTGCACTTCCTGGCTCTATGGATGTTGGACCATTTCTATTACAGCCGTTATTTTGAGTATGTCTAGCTCCAAATTGATGCCCCATTTCGTGAGCAACAAAATCTATTACAAAAGGATCTCCTACCGGAATTGCAGAACCCGTTACACCACCCGCTTTACTATTTCCACATACAGATGGTGTAGCTGCCAAACCATTATCATTGCCTGCAGTTGCTCTGAAAAACAAATGCCCTATATCATAGTTTGCAGCGCCAATTATATTGTTTGTAACAGTAATATTTTGAGATAGCATTTGAGATGCATCTAAAGTATCAAAAGTATCAGTACTGATAAAAAATAAAGCATCTGTATTTGCTATCAATTGTAACCTTATAGACATATCTCTTTCAAAAACTTCATTAAGACGTGCAACAGCTAAATTTACTGCTGCAAGTACCGCTGCTTTTTTCTGAGCATCTGTTCCTGAACCTACACCAGCTTGCCCAGCAATGTATGCTGTATATTCTATTGTTGTTGTGATAGAAAGTCTATACTTTCTCTTTAGACCATCAATAACTGTTTTTTGAGATCCGGTGATAGCTTCCTCAAGATCACTATTGCCATTGAAAAGACATTCAAATGGGCTTAAAGATGAAGCCTTTTTTCTGTCATATATTTTGTAAACTTTGTTGTCAGTTGTATGAGAGTCGATATAGTAAATACCGTCGTTATTTCTCACCATACCATTAAATCCGAAATAAGGATCAATTGTAAATCTCAATGTTGATGACTTATCCCCTTTCTTAAATCCTAAATAAGATCTAATCTCAGAATATCTATTCTGAAGATCAGGATGCATTGTTGATGATTCGTACACTTCATACGTATCAAAACCTCCCTGAAGATTTGGAAAATTAATGAACACTCCTTTTACAGAAGATAATTTATCACTATCCGGAGCATTCTTAAGTTGATTTTGAATATCAGTTAGATTCAATGTGAAAAGAGTAAAATCAGTAAGTCTTACATTGTTCTCTCTAACCTCTGCTTCAACTTTAGAAGTCAACTTTTTCCAATTATTTTGCTGTGCAAAGCTCACTGCAGAAAAAACCAGCAAACTGCTCAGAATTAGTATTTTTTTCTTCATATTTAAAATAATTATTATTACTATTTATCTAAATTTATTAATTTGACACCTGACGGAGCAACTCTGCTTACTCTTAGTATCACTATAGGATTCTTTTGTTTGTTTAAAAAATATTCTTCGTTTTTTATTTCTTTATAATAAACATTCAACACAGAACCTTTTATTTCCATTTTTGTGACTTCAAAATCTCCAAAAGTTTGTTTTTTCATTATTGGTTTTAGCAACAGAAAAAATTCATTCTCATCAAGAGTTGGAATAGGCTCAGATCTAGAAAATCTTTTATCTGCTATTTTACCATATAATTTAACGGTTTCACTAAAGTCTTTTATTATCACAAAATTATTTAATTGAACCTCACTATTTAATCTTCGCACTTCTGAAAACTCAACATCACCTTGTGGCTCATTCATTATTGATTCAGCTTTTAATTCATTATTTGGCACAGAAGCGCTTCTACAGCTAAATCCTGTAGAACCAATTAAAAACGACAAAACTAATAAGATAGTATGTTTCATTATTAAACTCTCAAAAAGCAAAGGTAAATATTATTATATTTTCAATGAATATTTTTTTTTAACATTTTTAACATTTAACATTTTTTTTTGTAAAATCACTACAACTATTTTACAAATTACTGATTACCAATACGATAAAATTTACCAGAATCATACATTTCTTTTACAAAACTACATACTACCAAACCTCATAATTTTACTTCAACAAAAAAATAATCTTATGAAAAAGTACATTTTACTAGTTGCTGCATGTAGCACTTTCATCATGTGTAAGAAAGGAGAAACTTCAACACCTCAATTAGAAAACTCTTTATCTGCTATAGATAGCACTATTACAACTGCTGGCGAAAAGGTAAATACTATAAAGGAAAATTCGGAAGCTGTTTTTGATTCTGCAAGCATTAAAATTAAAGATTTTGAGAAAAGAAAAAATGATATTACAGAAACAATGGAATCGACTTCCAAAAGCATCGACTCTATTTCTGATAAAATTACGAATATGAAACTTGAGTCCAAAGTAAATAAAAAAGATTCCTCAGCTAAAAAAAATGAACAAATTGTAGTGAATGTTCCCGCTCCGAAAGTCATAAAAGAAACCAAAATCATCTATAAAGATAAACCAAAAACTAATTCTGAAACTTTAACTATTTCAAAAAACAGAATGCAGAAATCAGGAATTCTGGAACTTAATGTAAATAATGCAGAAACAGCAAAAGAAATTGTAAAAGAACAAGTGAAAAAATATGATGGTTTCATCAGAAATGAAAATATCTCGCTCAACAGTAATGATAAGAAAATTGCTTATCTAAAAGTAAAAATCCCTATTCAGAAATTTGATTATCTGATGGATGATCTTAGCTACAATATTGGTGAAGTTGAAAATAAGGGAATCGAAGTTACGGGTCAGGATTTCGTGAATAACACATTGTGTGATGTAGAAATTACATTGTACGGAACCGATAGCAGCTTTACGGCTAAAGAAGATGTGCCGAAAGGTTTTGGAGAAAAATCATTAGTCGCAGTTTCTTCCGGATGGAATGTCATCACTTCTATTTTTCTATTTATTCTTCCGCTTTGGCCTTTGTTCTTAATTGGAGGTATTGTTTATTTCTTATATAAAAAGAAGAAAAATAATATCACGAATAATGACTCCAATTAAAAACTATCAAATCTTATGATTAAAATCATTTTTGTAAGCGATTTCTTTATATATTTACAAAATTAATATTAAATAAATAATTATTGAATTGCATTTAACTTAATCAGGTTAAAATAATCAAACAATAAGAAAGATAAAAATATTCATATATTAATATTTGTGATTTGGTGTAAAAGTAAAAGGCTCTCGATTTGAGAGCCTTTTATGATTATTTCATGTTCACTATTTTATCTACAATATACTTGGTATTTCCTCGCCAAGGCAGAGTACCATTGTATTCTTTGTAATGAAGATCAAAGTTTTTTCCACTGTTTAATTCCAATTGCTTGAAAATTTCGGGATCCTGAACAGAAAATTCAAACTCGTAGCTTGTTATACTTCCCGTTTTTCCTCTTCCGAAGCCTTCCTGGATTAATTTCCCGTCATACGTTTTAAAAACATATCCTTTATTGATGGCGTAGTTAAGATAACCCGATTTTACACCTTCTCCAAAAACGAAGAAAAATTTGTACCAGATGAAAACTCCCACAAGCAGCAAAACTACTCCCAAAGTGATTAACCAAGATTTTTTCATAAATAGTGTTTTTTATATTAATTATTTTGAAATACTTCTGGAAATTACAATTTTCTGAATTTCAGAAGTTCCTTCGTAGATCTGAGTGATTTTTGCATCTCTCATTAATCTTTCTACGTGATATTCTTTCACATATCCGTATCCACCGTGAATTTGAACTGCTTCAATCGTAGTATCCATCGCAACCTGAGAAGAATATAATTTTGCCATCGCTCCGATCTCAGAAATATCTTTTCCTTCATCTTTTTCTACTGCAGCTTTGAAGCAAAGCATTCTTGCTGCTGTAATCTGAGTTGCCATATCTGCCAATTTGAAAGCAATCGCCTGATGATTGATAATTTCAGTTTTGAATGCTTTTCTTGTTTTTGCATATTTAAGAGCCATTTCGTAAGCTCCTGAAGCAATACCTAAAGCCTGAGAAGCAATTCCTATTCTGCCACCGTTCAAAACAGCCATTGCAAAATTAAATCCGAAACCATCTTCACCAATTCTGTTTTCTTTAGGAACTTTTACGTTATTGAAAAGTAAAGAGTGCGTATCACTTCCTCTGATTCCCAGTTTATCTTCTTTTGGTCCTATTTCGAAACCTTCCCAACCTCTCTCTACGATGAAAGCATTGATTCCTTTATGTTTCTTTTCAGGATCTGTCTGTGCAATCACGATGTAGTAAGAAGCTGTTCCACCATTCGTAATCCAGTTTTTCACACCATTTAAAAGATAATAATCTCCTTTATCTTCTGCAGTTGTCTTTTGTGAAGTAGCATCAGAACCCGCTTCAGGCTCAGACAAAGCAAAAGCTCCGATTACCTCTCCGCTTGCTAAAGGCGTAAGATATTTTATTTTCTGTTCTTCAGAAGCATATTTTTCAAGACCTGCGCAAACCAAAGAGTTGTTTACAGACATTACTACCGCTGCAGAAGCATCAATTTTTGCAATTTCTTCCATTGCCAAAACGTAAGAAATACTATCCATACCTGCTCCGCCGTACTTAGGATCTACCATCATTCCCATAAGCCCCATTTCTCCCATTTTTTTAACCTGCTCAGTAGGAAATTTCTGATCACGGTCTCTTTCTATTACTCCCGGTAATAGCTCGTTTTGTGCAAAATCTCTTGCTGCCTGCTGAATCATCAGCTGTTCTTCTGATAAATTAAAGTTCATAAAAAATTATAATTATATGATCGTAAATTTACACTTTTTAACCAAATCTGAAAATACTAATACAATTTAGTGTGCAGAACTTATAATTTCCTTTATTTATAAGGCTTTAAGAACTTTAAAGATTATATTATTGGAACGTGAAACTCAATTACAGATTAGATATTTTAATACAGAATAAAACATAAATTACACAAAATTCAAGATGTATTTTTCACGATTTTAAACAGATAAAAACATTTTGTTACGGAACAGCATTTATCATTTAATAATATTTTCATAGGATATGAAAATTTACAGACGATAATTAAATTCAAAAAACAAGTGTTGTATTTATAATTATTATGCTAAACTTAGTGTCAATCACCATAAACATTATATCCTGCTGATCTTTTTGTACTTAGTTTTTTATTTTAAAAATCTCAATTTATAATTAAAAAAAATGCTTATATTTAAATTCTTTATTAAATATACAATAAATCATGACAGTTAAAAGATTATTCGATATACCTCATCTAGCTTTAGAGAAATTTCCCAATGAAGTAATGTTTGCTACAAAACATCAGGGAGAATGGCAAAAAACATCTACACAAAAATTTATTAACCAAGGAAACAAGATCTCAAGAGGTCTTTTGAAATTGGGAATAAAGCCGGGAGACAAAATCGCTTTAATTACTACTAATTCCCGGACAGAATGGGCAATCATGGATCTCGGACTGTCACAAATAGGTGTTGTTTCTGTACCGGTTTACCCAAGTATTTCTCCGGAAGATTATGAATTTATATTTAACAACGCCGAAGTAAAATATTGTTTTGTTTCAGACAAAGAACTTCTTGCCAAGGTAATGAAGATCAAACACAATGTACCGTCGTTACAAGGCATTTTCACTTTTGATAACATTACAGGTGCAGCCAACTGGAAAGAAATTTTAGATTTAGGAGAAGACGATTCTACACAAATTGAGGTAGAAGATCTTTCTAAAGCTATTAATCCGCAAGATTTGGCTACTTTAATATACACTTCAGGAACTACAGGAAAACCAAAAGGGGTTATGTTAACGCATGAAAATATTGTTTCAAATGTATTAGGATCTGTACCAAGAATTCCGAAGAAGAAAAGTCTGGAATATAAAGATACCAGAGTTTTAAGCTTTTTGCCGATCTGTCATATCTTTGAAAGGATGCTTTTCTACTTATTCCAATACAATGGTTTTTCAATTTATTTTGCTGAAAGCATCGAAAAGATGGGCGAAAATGTAAAAGAAGTAAAACCACATTACATGAGTGTGGTACCAAGATTGGTAGAAAAAGTTTACGATAAAATTTATAATACAGGTTCTTCCGCAGGTGGCTTAAAGCAGAAAATATTTTTCTGGGCTTTAAATTTAATTCAGAAAAAGAAAGAAGTTTCAAAACCTTCCGGTCTTGCTGAAATTATTGCTGATAAATTGGTTTTCAAAAAATGGAGAGAAGGTTTAGGAGGTGAGATTATCACTTTGGTATCGGGTTCTGCAGCTTTGTCAACAAGATTAAATTTAATGTTCCAAAATGCAGGTATTCCAATTCTTGAAGGATATGGTCTTACAGAAACTTCCCCCGTAATATCTGTAAACTCTTTCGGGAGAATGAAAGTAGGAACAGTGGGACATCCTTTGGATAATTTAACTGTAAAGATTCAGGAAGACGGAGAAATTACTGTAAAAGGACCTTCTGTATTTAAAAGCTATTTTAAAAACGAAGAACAAACCAAAGAAACCTTTACCGAAGACGGATTTTTCAAAACCGGAGACATTGGACATATTGACAGTGACGGATTTTTACAAATTACCGATCGTAAAAAAGAAATGTTCAAAACATCTGGAGGAAAATATATCGCACCGCAAACCATTGAAAATCTTGCAAAAGCATCCAAATTTATTGAGCAGGTAATGGTAGTAGGTGACGGTGAAAAAATGCCGTGTGCATTTGTACAGCCAGATTTTGAGTTTGCTAAAAACTGGGCAGCCAGAAATAACCTCAATATTGGAACTACTCCACAGGAAATTGCAAAAAGTGCAGAATTAAAAGAAAGAATAGAAAAAGAGATTCATAACATTAATGAACATTTAGGAAACTGGGAGCAGATTAAAAAGATTGAGCTTACTCCAGAAGTATGGAGCATAGAAAGCGGACTTCTTACTCCTACTCTAAAGCTTAAAAGAAAAGCAGTAAAAGAAAAATTCAAAGATCTTTACGATAAAATGTATGGTCATCAGAATTAATAATATAATAACCGTTTCAGTTTTGAAGCGGTTATTTTTTATCTCAATTCAGTATTCAATTTTGTCATTCAGAAGGAATCTAAATTATATAAAATTCATCGTCTAAATTTCTCCGGAATGACAAGCAAAGTGCAACAAAAAAACGGCTTCAAAATTTGAAGCCGTTTTCTATTTCTTAAGAAGTCTGTAAAATTAAAATTTAATTACAGCATTCATTTTTTCGGTTTCTTCGTTTACCAACTCGTCATCAACAAGAATTTTTCCTGAATGCTCATCAATAATAATTTTCTTTCTCTGAGCAATTTCCATTTGCTTTTGTGGCGGAATGGTGAAGAAAGATCCTTTCGGAGCTCCTCTTTCAAGACCTACTACTGCAAGACCTGTAGAAGAATTAGCTCTGATTCTGTGGTAAGAAGCCAATAATCTTTCGTCAATTTTAGAAGCAAATTCTTCAGATTTAGTAATCAGATATTCTTCTTCTTTTTGAGTTTCAGAGATCAAACCTTCCAATTCTTCTTTTTTGAATTTAAGGTGATTTTTAAGATCTTCGATTTTAGAATTCAACTCGTTTAGAGTTTCTTCTTTGTGACCGATTTTAGCTCCGAATTCTTTGATTCTCTTTTCAGAAAGCTGAATTTCAAGTTCTTGATATTCAATCTCTTTTCCTAAAGCTTCAAATTCTTTATTGTTTCTTACGTTATCCTGTTGAGATTTGTACTTGTCGATTAAAGTTTTTGCATGGTTGATCACTTCATTTTTATTGCTAATTTGATCATTCTGCTCTTTAATCTCTGCGTGAAATTTTTCCGCTCTTTTTTCTAGGCCTTCAATCTCAATTTCAAGATCTTCAACTTCGATTGGCAATTCTCCTCTTGTGTTTCGGATCTCATCCAATCTTGAATCGATGATTTGCAAATCGTATAAAGCTCTTAATTTTTCTTCAACTGAAATTTCGGTGATTTTTGCCATATCTATAGGAAATAATTTACTGGGTTTGTTTTTTCACTAGATTTTAAGACTGCAAATGTACTAAATTTTTGTGACAAAATTTCAAATAATTGTTGACTTACCAATTGCTCCGATTCGTAATGTCCGATGTCGCAAATCAGCATTTTAGATTCTGCCAGAAAATAATCGTGGTATTTGAGATCTCCTGTAAGATATGCATCACATTTTTTTGAAAAAGCAGACCTTATTCCACTCGCTCCGGAACCACCCAAAACTCCTACTCTTTTTATTTTTTTATTATTTAAATCTGAATGTTTGATGATATTTAATTTAAACTTCTCTTTTACGAAATTCAAGAAATCTTTTTCATCCATCTCAGTTTCAAACTCGCCATACATTCCCAATCCTGAGTATTGGTTTTCATTATCTAAAGTATAAATTTGATGAGCTACTTCTTCGTAAGGATGTGCAGATTTCATTGCAGCAACAATCTGATTTTGCTTATATGATTCGAAAATTACAGAAATCATCTCTTCTTCAGCATTTTCACGAATATTTTTTTGTCCCGAAAACGGGTTTGAACCTTCATTAGGTCGAAATGTTCCTTTTCCTTCGGTTATGAAACTACACTCATCATAAAAACCAATATTTCCTGCTCCTGCGGAAAAAAGAGCTTCTTTCAAATTTTCAGAATAATCTCTTGGAACATAAACATTAAGCTGTTTTAGATTGTTTTTTTTCGGCTGAAGAATTTTCAGATTCTGTAATCCCAACAGATTGCATATTCCTGCATTTACTCCAAAATAATCATTATCAAAAGCCGTATGAATGGCGTAAATAGCAATTTTATTTTCAATTGCTTTCAAAACTGCTCTTTCTACATAATTTTTACCCGTCAAAGATTTTAATCCAGAAAAAATAATCGGATGAAAACATACAATAAGATTACAGTTTTTTTGAATTGCCTCTTCAACTACATTTTCTAAGGCGTCGTGACAGACCAAAATTCCTGAAACATTGCGTTCCGGCAAACCGCAAAGAAGTCCTACATTATCAAAGTCTTCTGCCTGTGAAATGGCAATAAGTTTTTCTATCTCTGCAATTACTTTTTGTATTGTCATTTTATTCTGTATGTTTGTTTACGAAAATAGGGATAATTTGGTAAATTTAAAAAACTTTCATCATGGAAAAAGAACATAATCTTGTTCCCGGAGATCAACTCTGGAAAAGATTTTTGTACCGCGTTATTTACCGTGCAGATACACGTTTGGGAAAATTATTTGACGTTATACTTCTTTTACTGATTTTGATAAGCACTTTCATTATTTTAATGGAAAGCGTACCCAAACTCGATAAAAAGTTTCATATTTACTTCATCATTTCAGAATGGATTATCTCTGTTATTTTTTCGGCAGAATATTTTCTGCGAATTGCCGTTGTAAAAAACAAAAAAAATTATATTTTCAGCTTTTTCGGAATCATCGATTTTTTAGCATTGGTTCCTTTTTATCTGAGTTTCTTTTTTCCTATTACAAAGTATTTTTTGATTTTCAGAATGCTGAGAATGCTACGTGTTTTCAGGGTATTTAATTTATTGGATTTTATGAATGACGGATATGTCATTGTAAGAGCTTTGAAGAACAGTTCCCGAAAAATTTACATATTCCTTTTATTTCTTATTATTTTCTCCGTAATCGTTGGTTCTCTTATGTTTATGGTGGAAGGTGGAAGACCTGGTTTTGAGACGATTCCGCAGTCGATTTATTGGGCCGTTGTCACTGTAACTACAGTAGGATATGGCGATGTTTCTCCTATTACACCGATGGGGAAATTTTTTGCCGTTATATTGATGTTGGCTGGTTATTCTATTATTGCTGTACCTACAGGAATTGTAACTGCCGAAATGAGAAACAAAAGACAAAACTTAGAATTGATCTGTGAAAGATGCGGAAATGAAGATATTGATGATGATGCACGATATTGCAAACAGTGTGGCAAGAAATTAGCATAGTAATTTTTATCAAAGTTATCTATTAATCTAATATTACAAAAATCATGGAACCACAAAAGAAAAACAGACCCAACAGTTTAGTGATTATCTTATTCGCAATGATCGCTTTAATGATCGTTATTTACTTTATACTCGTAATGTTTTTCCCGACAGTATTTGATCTTATGAACACGGGAGACATAAAACCAGTACCTCCTACAGAATAAAATCTCTTTTATCAATATAAAAAGGATGCAGTTAATTTCAACTGCATCCTTTTTTTGTTTAATATATTGTCTTATTTTTTGATAATCTTTAAAGATTGTTTAGAATTATCTTTCGTTATTATACTTAAAATATATATTCCAGAATTTAAATCATTCAGATAAATAATTGGATTCGGATTTTGTATTGTTTTTAAAGTTCTTCCTACCATATCTGTTACAGATATTGATTTTATATTTTCAACATCAGAAACAGTAATCACATCAGAAAACGGATTAGGATATACTTTTATTTTAGTTTTTACATCAGTAACTTCAGAAGCTGTCAGGAAATCTGATACTATATTAATCGTAAAAGTATCTTCGAATTCATTACTCGAACTATCGTAGTGACCTACATTTACATAATAAACTGTTCCTAAAATGGTAGGTACAGAAATCATTTCCGTTTCGCCATCACCACCACTATCTTCCGTATCTACACAGGTAAGAGCAGAACAGCTACCTGTAAATACAGCAACTTGAGGATCAAACGAACTTCCGGAAGGCAACGTCACACTAACATCTACATTCCCGCCATTTCCAACAAAGCTAAACCAAGTTCCATCGTTCATCCCATCTAAGCAAGTTGTTAAAAAACCAGAATTATTGGTTGCTCCCAATGCATCCGTCTGAGTATAAGAATATGGGAAAGAAGTCGCAGCTAAAGCTCCGGAACACATATCGTTAGACGGAGGTGGCGGTATTGTTCCTATACAGATATTAAAACTCTGATTGCTTCCTGCTCCGTCATAGCTGTATACTCTTACATAATATGTAGCACCAACAGTTAATCCTGTAACAATAGAAGAAGCAGGATCTGAACATAAAACACTTGTTAGATTCCCGCAGCTTCCGCTAAAAACCTGAAAATAAAGATCATCATTAACATTAGTTCCTAAAGACTGAACATTATTTAGAGAAATTTTGTGAGAAGTTGCTGTAGCGGTAAATTTAAACCACACATCATCATCCGGATTTCCAAAACAAGGAGTTGTAGCCAACCCTGAATTTGTAGCTCCCAAAGTATAACCTTGTATAGAAGAAGTACAGATCGCATTAGGATTTACACTTAAGGTAACCGCATTAGCACATTCATCATTTCCTGGCTGTCCTGGTGTTGTTCTGAACATTATTGAAGAACATCCCTGCGATTCCCCTGTTGCATTCACTGCAACTACTTTTAAAAAATAAACTGTATTTGCAGCCAACAAAGAAGGAAGTGTAAAACTATTGCCAGTAACAGATTGCTGATTTATTACATCTGAACCACCAACCATTGTACCTATAGAAACTTTATAGCTAGTTGCTCCCGAAACCGCATTCCACTGAAGTGTAGGTGATAAAGGAACAAATTGAGCATTATTAGCAGGATACATTACATCCGGACAAGCAATGGTAGAATTTGCTGTTAAACCATTAAAAGTAATCACAGATTTATCATCACCAAAAGATCCTATAGGCGGAAATGAAGGATTGGGATTTATATTATCATTCCTGTAATATAAAACTGAGGCAGGAATAGCTGGATAATTGTAAAATGCATCGCTAAAACCATTATCATCATAGCCAGAAGAATTTTCTTTAGCAGCAACAACCAGATTATTTAAGTTATTATAGGCAAAAGAATTGGGTAAAGAAATTGTCACGACTCCGTTTACGTTTGTAACCGTTCCTGAAAAAACTTGTGTAAGCTGAGAAACCGGAATCCAGTCTGAAGTTGATGAAAAAGTAGTTTTTGTGGTCGTACCCAAATATATTGTCCAACTTGAAGAATTTGCAATGCTAGAAGAAGGACTTAAATAAAACTTCAACCCAGTAATGTTTCCCGCTGCATTTGCATTGATTTCATTTTTTGTGAAAATTTGCTGAACGTAAGAATACCCATAATATGTACTAATGGGCGCAACACCTACTGCGGTATTTCCTGTACCCAAAGTAATTTGGGCATTTAAAGCCAGATTTACTAAAATAAGGCATAAAAGTAAAATTTTCTTCATAATTATCTATTCAACTATATGAATACGAATTTATGATATTTTAACGATTTTTAGCTTAAAATACGACACAATATTTAGTTACCATTGAATATTTAATCACTAAAAACATTTATAAAAAAACTCACAACATTAATAAAAAAAATAGCGACCAAAATGATCGCTATTATTATTTAAGATTGATAAAAAATTATTTTTTTATAACCTTGATATTTTGCTTAGAACCATCGTTCATATTAAGTATCACTACATACATTCCTGAATTCAATTCTCTTAGCTGAAGAGTTGAACTTGGTTTATCTATAGATTTTACTAATCTTCCTGAAACGTCTACAATTGAAACAGATTTCACATCCTTGACATCTGAAATATTAATTACATCTGCAAACGGATTAGGATAAAGCTGAAGTTTGTTTTTAGCTGAAGTTTCTACAGTAGATAAAGCAGAATTGATTGCGAAATTATCAACAAAGAAATCGTTATCTGCTAAATCGTCCACCGTACCATCTGTTGCGTAGATAGCAAACTTCATTTGGTTAGTTCCTCCTGTAATGTTGTAAGAAAATGCAGTTGAAGTATTCGGAATATTCGAAGAGGCATCCCAAGACTGTATTGAAGTCCATGTAGCACCATTATTATTCGACATCAAAACTTCTATTTTATCATCAGAACCCAATGTAGAAGCAGTGGTAGTATTCCAAGCCGTCATTGCATAATCAAAAGTTAGCGTGTAAGAACCTCCTGATAAATTAAATGTAGGAGATATCAACCAACCTGTTCTGTCTGTAGTATAAAGATTGATTTTTGCAGCTCCCGTGAATCCAACATTAGCAAAACCATCTTCAACCCAATAAGCTGTTGCTCCGGAAGATCCTGAAGCTGAAGATCCTCCAGAAGCCTGGTTCCAACATGCAGTAGAGAATGTTGAAAAATCATTAGTATAACTTGGAGTAATAGCAGCACATTGCGTTGTAAAACTTCTTACAGAACAGTTATTTGAAACAGATCCTCCTGCATAAGCATTTACAGTATAATAATAAGTTGTATTATTTAGTAATGGGGTGCTGAAAACATAAGATGTAACATTTCCTAAATCAACATTATTAAGTACATCTGACCCTCCTGATGTAGTGCCTACAGTAAGTCTGTATCCAGCAGCTCCAGTCATAGAATTCCAAGAAATTGTTGGTGTTAATGAAGTACCACTAATTCCGTTTGCAGGACTTGTAACTGTAGGGCAGAAAGTCTGAGTAGTAAATGTAGCAGCCGAAGACCAAGAGCTTTTAGTTGTAGAACTACAAACTGATCTTACCCAGATATAATAAGTTGTTGAAGAAAGCAGTGACGAAAGATTTACTGTAGCAGCTGTAGCTGTTCCTGTAGCAACGGTAGTGGCAGTAGGCGCAGTATTTGAAGTTGAAATATAATATTCATAACCGTTTGCTGGTGCAGTAGCAGGAGCCGTCCAAGATGCTGTAGCTGTAAAAGATGTAATTGCACTTGTAGCAATTGCTGTAGGTTCTACACAACTAGGATTTACTTCTACCACAATATCGTCAACATACAAATTGTACATATTAGTATCAGAATAAACATTGAATCCGAAATAATAAACACCACTTGTTGCAGGCGTAAAAGTATAAAAATCTGAAACAGGTGTTAAAACATTAACAATATTTGTATAATCATGCAATACATTCGTTTGAGATGCAGGAGTAGCAGCTGTACCGTACGTAACTTTCATTTTTTCTGAATAAACATCACTATTATTACCATAGCTGTATTTAATTCTGTAAGTAGTACCTGCCACAAGATTTATTCCCTGAGTGAAAAACCATGCATTAGCAGCATTCTGCCAATTATAATTATACGTTAATGTTTTATTGGCAAAACCATTTCCAGGATTGTTAGAAATCACCCAATTATTACCCGAGCCAACATTGGTAGCCGTAGTACAAATAGGCATTGCAGGAACAACTGCACTTTCAAAATCTAATGAATACGGTACATTTGCAGCAACACAATTAGTTTGCAAACAAACATTCACCCAGTTACTGGCATTGGTTGCTGTACATTTGGATCTTACCCAAACACAATAATTGCTTCCCGGTGTTAAACTTGTTATGGTAGCACTTGTAGTAGTTGAATTAAGCAACGGTACAGTTGTAGAAGTAGGAATTACACCTGTATTAGAATAAAATATATCATATCCTGAAGCAGGTACAGTGGAAGGAGCAGTCCACGTTACAGTAACAGAAGTAGCTGTAATTCCTGATGCAACCAACGAAGAAGGTGCGATACATGTTGGAGGTACGGTAACTGTCAACTTATAATCATGTACTTCACCATATCCTGCAGTGTCGCATGATGTTGGTGCCGTATTCCATCGATCAGCCACTCTCATTCTATAATTTCCAGCTGCAATAGTGGAAGGAACAGTTACAGTTCCGGTTGTTGTTAGAGCAGTACCACTGTTACCAGATCCAATCAATTCAGTAGCTTCATCAAAAGTTCCGTCATTATTAAAATCTGCCCATATTTTAATGTATTGACCAGAGTAATCGTGAGTAACTTCAAACCCATAAGGTATAGTAGGTGATAAAGTTACTGTATTTGTAGAATAAAAATCCCCATAAGATCCGGTAGAACACCCTGTCCCTAAATGACTAAAACCAGCCGAAGAAATTGTAAAGTCATTAATTTGATCTCCCCCGCTACAACCACTAGGATAATTTGGAGTACAATACGTTTGCGCGCTCATCCAAAATGCGGAAAACAGCAGTACTAAAAGATAAGTTTTTTTCATAGAATTAATTTTATTATTAATAGTTAAAATTAAATAATTTGCTTTTAATTAACAAATGAAAGTCTTTTTATTTTATTGAAAAAACAAAAAATATATTATTTTAACAAAACAATGACAATTCAAAACAAAAAAAAGGTGGTCAAATGACCACCTTGAATATAAAGAAACGTTTAAACTTATTTCTTAATAGCTTTAATTGTTTGTTTAGAACCATCATTCATATTAAGAACAACTATATACATACCAGATTTTAATTCTCTTAATTGAAGAGCTGAACTTGGTTTTTCTATAGTTTTAATTAATCTTCCTGCAATATCAATAACAGATACAGATTTTACATTTTTCACATCTGAGATATTTAATATATCAGCAAATGGATTTGGATAAACTGTAACATCGTTTTTAACCTGAGCTGTTTCTGAAGTTGATAAACTTGCATCATATGCTGAGATCTGGAAAGCACCATTATTAGATGAACTATAATTCCAGACTCCAATTAATAAAGTTTGTCCAGGAGTTTGTCCAGTTAATGAAACTTTAGAGAAATTATTTGTTCCTGCTAAAATATCATCATTACATCCCACTGAAACCAAAGATCCACAGCTTCCTGTGTAAACCCCCATTACAGTATCAGTAACTGCGGTACCTGCTGTAGTCGCTGTTTCAATTGTTATACTTCCACTTGCTGGAACTACAACCGAATACCAAGTATCTGCATATCTGGTAGTTTGACAAGCAGTTGTAGCAGTAGCATCTGTAGTCAATGTAGCTCCAACAGTAGTTGCAGTTAATGGATTTTGTGCAAAAGTAGCTCCTGGAGTCAATAAAATTGCACCAGAACAATTATCATTTGCAGGAGGCGGTGGAGGAGTTCCCACACAAATATTAAATGTAGCAGTAGTTGTTGCAGTAGATGTATATGTCCAAACTCTTACTTTATATTCTTGACCAACTATTAATCCAGTTAAATCCATTGTATTAGGATCACTACATAAAACCTGTACTAAACTTCCACAAGAACCGCTATAAGCTGCCATTGCCATATCGGTTGATCCGGATACATTAGAAAGTACAATTCTATGAGCAGTATTAGTTGCTATAAATTTAAACCAAACATCATCATTGGTTCCAGTAGCACCACAAGTTGGTGCAGTTTCTGTAGATGCTGTAGCACTTACTGTTGTTCCTGAAGTTGTAACACCACATGCATAATCAGGATTTACCGTTAGCATAACTGCGCCCACACAATCATCATTAGCTGGTGGAGTCGCAGAAGTTGTAAACGATCCTGCTACCCACGCACTATTAGATGTTGCTGAACAAACAGATCTTACCCAATAATAATATGTAGTTGACGGCGTCAACTGAGAAAGTGGTATCGATGTAGCAGTAGTAGCAGTTCCAGAAGTCGGCGTAGTATTAGTAGTAGAATACGCATAAACATATCCATTTGCTGGTACCGTTGCTGGCGCATTCCACGATAACGTTGCTGAAGAAGATGTAATAGAATTTACTGCAACAGAGGTAGGCTCTGCACAAGCTGGTGTTAATTGTACATTAAAATCATCAAATCCCATATAATATGGCGCTGTAGTAGCAGAGAATGATTTAATTCCGAAGTTATAACTTCCTGTAGTAGCAGGAACAAAAGTAACTGTTACTTTAGTGTATGCATTTGTAGTAGTTGTAGTCTGAGTAACAAATGTATTTAAATTTGTTGCTCCCGTAGCAGATGGTGAATTATTAACTAAAACATCACCAACCCAACCAGATGTAGCATCACCTGCCCAATAGAATGAAAAATCATACGATTGACCTGCTGTTAAAGTCATCGCAGGAGCCCAAAGATATGCAGCAGTTGTAGGATAATAGATGGTTACATAATTAGGCGCAGATCTAGGATCGTTATAAGTTTGAGAAGCTGCGTTTTGTGTTGTAAATAAATAAGATGAACTAAATCCTCCTGTTGTAGTCCAACAAGATGGTAAAATACCATTACCAATTGTTGTCATTGTATCAAAATTCTCGTTCCAAGGGAAAGATGTAATTGGATTACAAGCTGTTGTAAATGTTGCAACAGTAGACCATATACTTTTTTCAGTCGTAGAACAAACAGAACGAACCCAAACGTAATAAACTGTTGCAGGAGTTAAACCAGGTAATGATACACTAACTGCTGTACTTGTACCCGAAGCCACAGTCGAAGCTATCGGTGCTGTGCTTGAAGTAGAATAATAATATTCATACCCGTTAGCAGGAGCAGTAGCAGGAGCGGTCCATCCTATTGTAGCAGATGATGATGTAACAGCTGAAACTGTAACAGCAGTAGGATCTGTACATAAAGGCATTAGCTCATAAACTACGTCATCAATCAATACGCTATTAGCAGGACTTCCAGTATGTCTGAATGCTAAAGTAGTAACTCCAGCAGGAGCAGTCACATTGTTTAAAACGAAATTATCAATCGCTGTAATACTTGTTGTGGTAAATGAAGCTAATGATGTAAATGTTGATTGATCTGCCGAATTAGTAAGATATCCAACTTGGATAATACCACCTGTAGTAAAATTAGATCTTGCTTTAAATTTTAATCTATATGTTCCTGATTGTAATGTACTCAAAGGTGGCATTGCAGCCATTGCAATATCAGTAGAACTTGAAGAGTAAATATATAAATTATTAGGTGAACTAATTACCGTACTTGCCTGTGCATAAACAGATCCTGTAGTGCCTACTTTTGACCAACAATTTGGCAATGAATTTGCCGCCGTTGTATCAAAATTTTCAGAAAATGCAGCAACAGTATTACAAGCCGTAGTAAAATTTCTCTCAGCACAAGAAGCAGAAACCGATGATCCACTGTAAGCATTTACTTTATAAAAATACTTTGTTGCAACTGACAAAGGCGCCGTAAATGTGTATGATAAAACATTCCCTAAGTCTATGTTATTTACAACATCCGTACCACCTGTAGTCGTACCTACTGTTAATCTATATCCTGTTGCTCCTGTAATAGCGCTCCAAGTAATAGTTGGGCTTAAAGCTACGTTAGCTGCACCCGCTAAAGGAGTTACCACTGAAGGACAAGGTATTACAGCAGTAGTAAAGCTAGTTTCTGTACAGCCAGTAGCTGTTCCAAAATCATTTTTAGGTAATATTGTAATATAATATTGCGTAGAATAATTCAAAGGCGTTCCTGTTGGAATTGTATAGGTTGTAACGTTACCTACATCTACTCCGTTCATAACATTTGTTCCTCCTGGTGTTGTTCCTAAATTAACTAAATAGCTAGTAGCACCTGATGCAGCTGCCCAAGTAATTGTTGGGGTAGCAGAAACTGCCGTTGCAGCATTCGCTGGAGTAGAAATATTAGTACAAACAGGTGGTAAGGCAGAAACAGTAATTGTTAAATTATCAACTTGAATATCTGTTGAACCATTATCTCCAGTTGCTAAAAGTCTTACAATTGCTGAAGAAGAAGTAGAACTAGTTGTGAATGATCTATTTCCCCAAGTAGCTGCAACTCCTAAAGAACTTCCAAGGCTAGTAAAAGTAGTTCCACCATCAGTCGACAGCAAAACATCTAACTTATCAGTCCCTGAAGTATTAATGTAATCAAAGGCAATTACTCTATTACCAACACCGCCCCCAGAAAGATTTACATAAAGATCCATATATCCTGCAACACCTATTGTGTTATATGAATGGAATCTTGCAGTAGGTGCAACCGCAGGCGTAGCTGTAGTAGCTCCTCCTGAAACACTAGTCCAACCAGAGCTTGTTGTAAATCCAGTTATCGTAGTATCGCTTGCTCTCCAAGAATTATCTCCTCTTGATGGCCAAGATCTCCAATATCCTGCATTTGGTAAATCTGCAGTTGAATTACCATTAACCCATGTTGAAAAGTTTTCTGTGAAAGGAATAGTAGCATAAGTTGTTGGATTAGCCAACCATGTACCTGGAGTAAATGTGAAAGTAAGACCTGAAGCAGGAATAGTAGTAGTTCCGGTAGATCCCAAAGTACATGAACTTGAATTTGAAGTACCTATTGCTGTAGTAGTCCAGTTAGTTCCTGTTCTATTATTTACATCTGAACTTTCAGCTCCTTTCAAACCAACTTGTCCAGTTAAAGTAGCAATTCCTGAAGCACAAGTACCATACACAATCGAAACACTATTATTAAAAGAATCTAATTGTATCTGAAAACTTATAAGCTGTGCTGCGGAAGCAGAATTACCTTGTAAATCAGTAAACTGTATAATAAATTTGGAACCTACTGTTTCATATGAAATTTCAGAAGTTGTTGTATTTGCATTTTTTAAATTTACTGCAAAACCAGCTACAGCTCCATCAAAAATATTACCTACGGTTGTAAGATCTGTTGACAACGCTGTATAGGTAGATGGTGTAGTAGGACTTCCAAAAGTAATAAATCCATTATTACTGATAAAAATACTATTATAAGTTCTCGCATTATACCTAAAATTAAAAGGTAATGTTACTGCAGATGAAACTGCATCTGTTGCAAGTGCTGTACCCGATTGCCAGACAGTTCGGCTTGCAGATAAAGGAACGTATGTTCCTGAAGTTTGTGCAAACCCATACCCATTATTGGTATTTGGGTTTGTCGCCTGTGGTGGCCCCACTTGTGCAGAGACTCCCAAACTGAGAGCCAACATGCATGTGAGTAAAACTTTTTTCATACTTAGTTAAATTAAAATTAGGGGGTGAAATTACTAAATATTTATAATACAAATCAAAAAAAGTCTTAATTTTTTATACACATTATACTAAAATCAAAGAATAATTGAATATTTATTAAACAAACATTTAATTATTTAACAAACTTATTTATACTAAAAATTTCAATAATCTGATTATCAAATAAATACATGAATAAATTAATATAATTCACATCTAAAAGATTATATTACATAATCATAATTTATTATCAGTATAAACAAAAAAAGTGGCTTTAAAACCACTTAAATAATCATTTTTAGAAAAATTAATTGAGATAAAACTCGTATTTATTTAATAATTGTATTTCCTGAATCAGATTTCCATTCAAATCAACAGAATATTTCATAGATTGTAACTCAATATGAGAATCTTCTTCAGGATTTTTTATGAAAAATTTAAACTTCTGATCTCCTTTATTCTGATCGAGAACATTTCGGAAAAATTCAAGGTCTTCTTTTCGGAAATCCATAATATCCATTACTAAAGAAATACTCTTCGCAAATTTTTCAAATGCTTCCTGAAGCTCAATCACATCAACTACATTTACAAAAACACGCCCGTCTTTTACCTGAGCATATTTTATTTTCAGAATAACAAAACGCTGAACTTCCAATTTTTCTTTCAAACGCATATAATCCCGATCTCCCAAACGGAACGAATAAGAACCCGAATAATCTTCCAATGTTAGGAATGCAACTTTTTCACCACTTTTAAAACCATCCTGTACTCTATATTCCGTTATCAAACCCGCTACAGTATATTCTTTTCCGGGACCACCATTTTCCCTTTCTTTCTGAAGGGTTTTCCAGTCTTTCTTTTTTTCCTCAAATAATTCTGCAGGTTTATTTGCAAAAGCCTGTTCCTTAAAAGCATCCACCTCATCAAGATTTAGGAACCCAAAATTCCCTTTGGGCTCCGCTTTTTTGGTCACTTCTTCGATGATTTCTTCTTCTCCTGCTACAATATCATCAGAAACAATTTCGGTAATATCAATCGCTTCTTTATCATCAACTTCCAAAATAGGAACTTCATCAATTACTACTTTTACCTCATCTTCTTTTTCTAATACAGCTTTTTTAGAAAGTTTACCCTGCATAAATTGATAATGATATTTAAACTCATCCAAAGGATGCGCAGAAAGATAGAAACCAATAATTTCCTTCTCTTTATTCAGCTTATGCATATTTGGCCATTCCGGACAAGGGGCTAATTTTGGCTGTTCTATTTGTACTTCATCTGCAAAATCTGCAAAAAGAGAATTTTCCATCTCATTTTTACTTTCCTGAAAACTTTGCCCATATCGAATAAGACGTTCCAGATTGGTTCTTCCTGACATATCAATATCAAAATACTGACCTCTGTGATAAGCATTAAACTCATCAAAAGCACCTGCCAAAACCAAACTTTCCGCTACTCTTTTATTCATTTGAGAAGGCAGTATTCTTTCGAAGAAATCGTAAATATTTTTAAATCTTCCATTAGCTCTTTCTTTTGTAATGGCTTCACTCGGACCTTCCCCAATTCCTTTTATAGCTCCCAATCCAAAACGAATCTGCCCTTTTTCATTTACAGAAAATTTATATTGAGATTCATTGACATCGGGACCCAAAACATCTACTCCAATACTTTTACAATCCTCCATAAACATGGTGATAGAATCAGTATTGTTGATGTTATTACTCATTACACTCGCCATATATTCTGCGGGATAATTTGCTTTAAGATAGGCTGTTTGGTAAGCAATTAAAGCATAACAGGTAGAGTGAGATTTGTTAAAAGCATATTCGGCAAAGGCTTTCCAGTCATTCCAGATTTTTTCTAATCTTTCTTCGTTCAGATTATTTTTTCTTCCGCCTTCAATAAACTTCGGGTACATTTTATTAAGAACATCAATCTGTTTTTTACCCATTGCTTTTCTCAAAGTATCGGCTTCACCTTTGGTAAAGTTTGCCAGTTTTTGAGACAGAAGCATTACCTGCTCTTGATAAACAGTAATTCCGTATGTTTCTTCAAGATGTTCTTTTGTTTCTTCTAAATCGTAAATAATTTCTTCGATACCATGTTTTCTATTGATAAAGTTTGGAATATATTTAATAGGACCAGGACGATACAATGCATTCATGGCAATTAAATCTGCAAAAACAGTAGGTTTCAGCTCTCGCATATATTTTTGCATTCCCGGACTTTCGTACTGAAAAATCCCCACCGTTCTTCCTTCTTTAAATAACTGATACGTTTTGGCATCATCGAGTGGAATCGTATCCGGATCAATATCTACATTGTGTCGCTGCTTAATTAATTTTAAAGCGTCTTTAATAATCGTTAAAGTACGAAGACCCAAGAAGTCCATTTTCAAAAGCCCTGCACTTTCAGCTACAGAGTTATCAAACTGTGAGACCAGAATATCTGCATCTTTTGCAGCAATCGTCACAGGAACCAGATTACTCACATCTTCCGGAGTAATAATTACACCACAAGCGTGAATTCCTGTATTTCGGATGCAACCTTCCATTTTTTTAGCACTTGCTAAAACATCGTGACGGGGATCTTCCGGACTGTTTAAAACGAATTTCATTTCGTCAACAAGCATTTGCTCTTCCGGTTTTAATTTATCGTATTTAGACAAAGCTTTCGCGATGTTCATTCCCGGACTTGGCGGAATTAATTTAGCAATATTATTGGTATCAGGAATAGGTAGGTCTAAAACTCGTCCTGCATCTTTGATAGCAGATTTACCACCCAAAACCGAATAAGTAATAATCTGTGCAACCTGATTTTTACCATACTTTTCAACCACCCATTTGATGATTTTATCACGACCTTCATCATCAAAGTCAATATCAATATCGGGCATCGAAACCCTTTCCGGATTCAGGAATCTCTCGAATAGTAAATCATACTTAATGGGATCAACATTGGTAATTCCTGTACAATATGCAACCGCAGAACCCGCTGCAGAACCACGACCAGGACCAACCCAAACTCCCATTTTTCTTGCTTCATTACAGAAATCCTGAACAATTAAAAAGTAACCCGGATAACCTGTATTGGCAATTACTTCCAGCTCAAAATCCAGACGTTCTTTTATTTCATCGGTAATTCCTGTATCTACATATCTTTTTCTGGCTCCTTCGTAAGTCAAATGCGTTAAATAAGCCATTTCACCACGTTTTCCGCCATCTATATCATCTTCTGCGTGAATAAATTCTTCAGGAATATCAAATTTTGGTAGAAGCACATCTCTTTTTAAAGTATACGAACTGAATTTAGCTGTAAATTCTTCATACGCATCAAAAGCATCTGGATAAGCTAAAAAAGCTTCCTTTATTTCATGAGCATTTTTAATATAATATTCTCCCGTAGCCAATCCTCGTCTCTTACCAAAACCTTTCCCGACAGGAGTTGTGAGTTTTTCACCATCTTTAATACAGCTTACAATATCCTGAATATTAGAATCATCTCTATTAGTATAATAGGTTTGATTTTGAGCTAAAATTTTAACATTGTATTTATCTGCAAAATGTAAAAGTACATCATTCAAATGCTCTTCTTCAGGCAGTTTATGGTTCTGAATCTGAACATAAAAATCATCTTCAAAAGTATCTTTCCACCATTTGAAAAGCTCCTCCCCTTTTTGCTCACCGGTATTTAAAATCGCATCAGGAATATCTCCGTTGATACCGGAAGTTAAAGCAATCAGTCCTTCTCTATATTCAGCAATTACTTCACGGCTAATTCTGGGAACACCAAAGTAGAACCCTTTAAGAAAACCAATACTCGAAAGTTTTGCTAAGTTTTTATATCCGTTAAAATCTTTCGCCAACAAAACAACCTGGGTTCTTCTGTCGGGATCGTCTTTGGTAAACTGCTTTTGTTCGTATCGGTCTGAGATAAAAAATTCACACCCGACAACAGGAATTAGAGGTTCGGAAACCGGCTCAATTTCATTAAACTCAGTTCCGTTTTCTTCAGCTTCCTGTTTTTTAGCTAAATATTCTTTATGCTTTTTTGAGCGGTCAGAATTGGTAGATTCCACAGCGGAAACAAACTTGAAAGCTCCCATCATGTTTCCCAAATCTACCATTCCTACAGCAGGGAAATTATCTTCTGTCGCTTTTTTAATTAAATCTGCAATACTTGAAGTTGCTGTTAAAGTAGAAAAAACACTTTTATTATCGAAATTGAAGTATTTTCCTAAATCAATATCATCAATGCTTCCTACATCAGATTGTTTTTTCTTATTGTTAAAATCTGCAACCTGTCTTCTGATGATAATTCCGAAAGGTTTTATCGGATCTGGATGCAATGTTTTAAAATATGCCAACTGATCTTCAGATGTTTTTAAAACTTCGGCAGGAATAATCCCGATACGCATCATTTCAAAGAAAACCTGAGCAGTTGCATTTACGTCGGCTGCAGCATTGTGCGCTTCATCAAACTTATGACCATAAAGTTTTTCATACAATTCTTCTAATTTTGGAGATTTGTACTTTCCTCCTCTTCCACCTCCAAGCTGACAATAATCTGTTCCCAGAATCATGGTATCTGCTTTTGGCTTTTCCTGAAGATTGTCTGTTATATTTTTTCTGAAAAATTCTGCACCAACAATATTGTAATCGAACTCAACATTGTGCCCGGAAACAACCCTTACTCTTTCTAAAACTTTGGCAAATTCTTCTAAAATTTCTTTAAGATCACGACCTTCTTCGTGTGCGATTTTGGTGGTAATCCCGTGAATTCTTGCAGCATTAAAGGGTATATCATATCCTTCCGGTTTTATTATATAATCTTGATTTTCAAGCAAATTACCATTATCATCATGCAGTTGCCATGCAATCTGAACCATTCTTGGCCAATTGTCTGAATCTGATAATGGTGCGTTGAAATTCTTTGGTAAACCTGTGGTTTCTGTGTCAAAAACTAAATACATGTATTTTTTTTAACTTTTAGTGACAAAATAGTCCGTAAAGTTACTGCAATTTTATCGTTTATCATCAATTTTTGCATATTGAAAATAACTATAAACTGCATCATATTTTTATAAAAAATTAACATTTAAATATAAAAACCAGCATTTAAAAAATTAAAAATCAGAGAATTAAAACAACACCTATCAATTGTTAGGTAAATATTTCTAAAAATCCAAAATATGTTTATCTTTGCTTTCTATGGAAAATACACTTCACGGAAAAGTTTCTCAGGATATTTTACTTAAAGCTTACAACCATATGATGCTTGCCAAAGCAATGGCAGACATCTATGAAGAAAACAGAAATGTTTGTAAATATGTACACAGCACTTCAAGAGGTCACGAAGCCATTCAATTAGCAACAGCCTATCAGTTAACAAAAGAAGATTGGGTTTCTCCTTATTACAGAGACGAAAGTATTTTGTTGGGAATTGGGTTTGAACCTTATCAGTTAATGCTTCAACTTCTTGCAAAAGCTGATGATCCTTTTTCCGGCGGAAGATCGTATTATTCTCATCCATCGAGCAGAAATGAATCGATGCCAAAAATCATTCATCAAAGTTCGGCAACGGGAATGCAAACCATTCCAACAACCGGAGTTGCACAGGGAATTAAATATATTCAGGATTTTAATTTAGAGCAATTTGAAAATAATCCTGTTGTAGTTTGTAGTTTAGGAGACAATTCTGTGACAGAAGGTGAAGTGAGTGAAGCTTTGCAGTTTGCTGCTTTACATCAGCTTCCTATTATTTTCCTGGTACAGGATAATGAATGGGGAATTTCGGTAACCAAAGAAGAGGCAAGAACTTGCGATGCTTATGATTTCGTAGCCGGATTTGAAGGTTTAGGAAGAATGAGAGTTGATGGAACCAATTTTACCGAAAGCTTTGAGGTGATGAAGAAAGCTGTTGATTTTGTAAGAGCAGAAAGAAAACCTTTAGTTGTTTGTGCAAAAACAGTTTTAATTGGTCATCATACTTCTGGTGTAAGAAGAGAATTTTACAGAGATGAGGAAGATTTAACGAAACATAGAGCGAAAGATCCGGGAGAAATATTAAGAAATCAATTGCTGGAATCCGGAGCGGATGAAGAATTATTAAAACAAATCACCAAAAAAGCAAGATTAGCAGCCGAAGAAGCATTTGAAAGGGCTCAGAAAGCTGAAGATCCAAAACCTGAGACGGTGATGCAGCATATTTTTGCACCCACTCCTATTACAGAAGAAATAGGAACCCGTGAACCTGAAGGCGGCGAAAAAATTGTAATGGTGGATGCAGCAATACACGCAATTCAGGAGATTATGTGGAAACATCCAGAAGCTTTGCTTTACGGACAGGATGTTGGCGAAAGAATCGGCGGTGTTTTTCGTGAGACGGTAACTTTAGGGAAAAAATTCGGAAGCAAAAGAGTTTTCAATACAGCCATTCAGGAAGCTTATATTATTGGTTCTACAACGGGAATGAGCGCAGTTGGATTAAAACCGATTGTTGAGGTTCAGTTTGCAGATTATATTTATCCGGGAATCAACCAATTGATTACCGAGATTTCAAAATCAAATTATTTAAGTAACGGAAAATTTCCGGTAAGCAATATTATCAGAGTTCCGATTGGTGCTTACGGAGGAGGCGGTCCTTATCACAGCGGAAGTGTAGAAAGTATTTTAGCCAATATCAAAGGAATTAAAATCGCTTATCCAAGTAATGCAGCAGATTTCAAAGGATTATTAAAAGCAGCTTATTACGACCCGAATCCGGTTGTGATGTTGGAACATAAAGGTCTATACTGGAGTAAAGTTCCGGGTACGGAAGACGCTAAAACTATTGAACCGGCTGAAGATTATATTTTACCTTTCGGAAAAGGAAAAGTAATCATTGAAGCTGACGAAAATGAAATTAAAAAAGGTAATACCGTTGTCGTTATTACTTACGGAATGGGAGTTTACTGGGCGAAAGAAGCCGTGAAAAACTTCAGCGGTAAAGTGGAAGTAATTGATTTGAGAACAATTATACCTCTGGATGAAGAATTGGTTTTCGAAAGAGTAAAAGCTCACGGAAAGTGTATTGTTCTGACTGAAGAGCAATTAAACAACTCTTTCGCGGAAGCTTTCGCACACCGAATTTCTAAAAACTGTTTCAAATATCTCGATGCTCCTGTAGAAACAATAGGATCGCTTGATACACCTGCAGTTCCTATCAATCTAATTTTAGAAAAAGAAATGCTTCCGAATGCTGAAAAACTCACGAAGAAAATCGACGAAATGTTGAAATATTAAATATCAAAACCTCTAAAATTTTAGAGGTTTTTTTGTGCTTATTCTTTTATTTTTTATAAACTTGTACAAAATATTCAGCTTACATGATCACCACAAAATACGTCAATTACAAACAGGTACTCAATTTATCAGGATTTCATTTGATTATGATTTCGTTGTGGTGTACATTAATTGCTGTGCTTTTTCATTACTTCAATTGGCAATGGATGGTCATTCCGTGGGTTCCTGTTGCATTGATTGGAACTGCAGAAGCTTTTTTGGTAGGTTTTAAAAACAATCAGGCATACGACAGATTGTGGGAGGCCAGAAAAATATGGGGCGGAGTTGTAAATTCAAGCAGATCTCTTGGATCAATGGTTTATGCATTTGAAACCTCAAATCAAGAATTAGGAAAATTTGATCTGGAAGACCGCCGAAAAAAAATCATCTACCGACATATTGCATGGATGTATACTTTTCGTGAGCAACTTCTGGTTCCTTCGGAATGGGAACACATAAAAGTAGAAGAAGACCAATTAAAAAATACAGATCTAAAACGCAATAGATTGATAAAAGCAGGATTCCCCGATTATGGAAGAACTTCTATTTTTCTCAACAAATATTTATCTGCGGAAGAGCTAGAACTGCAACCACATTATAAAAATTTCGCCACCTATCTTATTGCTCAGCAAGCTAAAGACGTTAATGAACTGAAAAACATGAACGCAATCTCAGAATTTAACCAAATACAGCTGCAAGATTGTCTTAACGAATTTTATACTCTTCAAGGACAGGCGGAAAGAATAAAAAAATTTCCATTACCGAGACAGTTTGCGAGTACAGCTTTTGTATTCAATATTATTTTTATCATGCTGCTTCCTTTAGGATTGGTAAATGAATTTGCCAAATTGGGTGATTACGGAATTTGGGCTTCTATTCCGTTTTGTATCACTATAGGATGGATTTATATCATCATGGAATTGGTAGGAGACTATTCTGAAAATCCTTTTGAAGGATTAATGTTTGATATTCCGATGTTGTCAATCTGCCGAAGCATTGAGACAGATCTTTTACAAATGGCAGGAGAAACGGAACTTCCCGATCCTATTATGTCTAAAAATGGAGTTTTAGTTTAAATACGTTTATTATAAAGTAATTTCGGTTGTGTTTTTTACTTCAGAGATCGTAAAAGAGCTGTGCGTACTTGCAATATGCTGTAAAGTCGTCAGTTTTGTAAGCATGAAATTTCTGTAATCTTCCATGTCTTTCACGCAGATTTTCAGGATATAATCGTAATCACCGCTTACATGAAAACATTCGATGACTTCCTGCAGATTCATCACTTCTTTTTCAAACTGCATTACATATTCTTTCTTGTGCTGAATTAATTTCACATGACAAAGTATGATAAAATTTCTGTCAATTTTAGTTTTATCCAGAATGGCTACATATTTTGAAATCACACCATTGTTTTCAAGCTTTTTTACACGTTCATAAACTGCAGTAACAGACAAACCAAGTTTATAAGAAAGCTCTTTGGTTGTTTGTTTAGCATCCTGTTGCAGAAAAAGCAGCAGTTTTTTATCTGTTTCGTCAAATTGCATGGAAATATTTTTGGTTAAAGTTTATCAAATTCAAATATAGTAAACATTTTTTCTGTCATAATTAAATTAAATAGATTTAAAAACTAAATTTAAGTATTTTGTTTGTAATAAATAGGGAAAAGATTCATTTTTAAAACAAAAAAAATCATGAATCATTTCAATGCCGCAAACGAAATACAGGATTTGCAATATTTCGGAGAATTCGGAGGAGTAAACCCATCAATTTCAGACAGTTCCACCTATACTTTCCTGTCTGCTAAAACGATGTTTGATACATTTGAAGGAAACGCAGAAGGATGTTATCTTTATTCGAGACATTCTTCCCCGATGAATCTTTACCTTTCTCAGGCATTGGCAAAAATGGAAAATACAGAAACAGCCAATGTTACCGCTTCAGGAATGGGTGCGATAACTTCTGTTTTGATGCAGGTCTGTAAAAGTGGTGATCACATTATTTCCAGCCGTACAATCTACGGAGGAACTTATGCTTTTCTTAAAAACTTTCTTCCGCCTTTTCAGATTGAAACCAGTTTTGTAGACATCAATAATTTTGAAGCTATTGAAAACTCCATTCAGCCTAATACAAAAATTATTTATTGCGAAAGTGTAAGCAATCCGCTTCTTGAAGTGGCAGATCTTAGAAAACTTTCAGAAATATGTAAGAAACATAATTTACAACTTATCGTAGACAATACTTTTTCTCCGCTTTCCATTTCCCCTACTCTTTTAGGAGCAGACATTGTGATCCATAGTTTAACTAAATTTATCAACGGAAGCAGTGATACGGTTGGCGGAGTTTATTGTGGAACTCAGGAATTTATTGATGCTACCAAAAATGTAAATAATGGAGCCTGTATGCTTTTGGGACCAACAATGGACAGTTTTCGTTCTGCAAGTATTCTGAAAAATCTCAGAACGCTTCACATCAGAATGAAGCAACACAGCTATAATGCAATGTATCTTGCGGAAAGATTTGAGAATGATGGACTAAAAGTTTCTTATCCCGGTCTTAAATCTCACAAAAATCATGACTTAATGAAGAGCATGATACACGAAGAATACGGATTTGGCGGACTTCTCACTATTGATGCGGGAACAACCGACGAAGCCAACGAATTGATGGAAATGATGCAGCAGGAAAATCTGGGATATTTAGCCGTAAGTTTAGGATTCTATAAAACATTATTTTCTTGTTCCGGAAGTTCTACCTCATCCGAAATACCTGAAGAAGAGCGTGAAGAAATGGGAATTTCTGACGGACTCATACGATTTTCTATAGGTCTCGACCACGACATCGAAAGAACCTATCAAAAAATGAAGGAATGCATGATAAAAACAGGCGTTCTACACCATGAAACTATTTTTACATCTTAATTGAAAAATGCTGTTGAAATTCAACAGCATTTGTTTTTTTATTTTTTATGTATGTACTTAACTAATAATAATTTAGTTTTAACAGATTGTTTGTCATTCCAGAGGAATCTAAACTTCATGCATTTTCAGTTTGTTGAGATTACTCCGGAAATCGAAAATTCGACTAAGTCAATGAAAAAATGACTGCTGATTTTGTGTAATAATAAAATGAACATTCATATTTTTCTACTGTTTTTTTTAACGCAAAGATTAAATTTTATCATTTATTGTTTAAGGAGCAAAGATAAATCAACAAGTTGATTAGATGAAGCTAATGTTCAAGCTTGCGAAGCAATTTATTGCCTTATCTTTCTAAAATAAAACTTCGACAAAAAAATGATCGTTCATCATTCAAGATAAAAGTATATTTAAAATCTATGAAAATGTTTTGGAAATGCGTTTTCAGGCTTCATTCTGAAAACATTTAACAAAATCCAGGATTTTAAAAAGCCGTAACCATAGGAAAACATCTGAATGTAAGTGGAAATAACAGCCATTCCTGCAATCGCAATATTTTTAGTTGCAATCATCGCATGAATTAACACCATGAAAGTATACAATCCGTAAAACGCAAGAATAACACCACGTCCTAAAATAAAATATTCAATAAACCCTAAAATATATCCCAATAAAAATAATGTTGGGAACGCAAAAGAAATTTTGACATATTTGGGATGTCTCTGGTTGAGAATCGGTCTTGCACAGCCAAACTGAAATACCTGTTTTGAAAATTTACCAAAATCTACTCTTCTCTTGTGATACACCGCAATCGTATCAAAAAAAGCTGTTGTAAAACCATTTTCCCAAAGCGTCATCGAAAGATCCGGATCTTCACCGATTCGCATTTCAGAAAAACCGCCTACTTTCTCAAAAGCTTCCTTTTTCACTCCCATATTAAAACTTCTGGGCTGAAATTTTGAAACCGCTTTCTTATTTCCTCTTATTCCTCCGGTTGTAAAAACTGAAGTCATGGAATATGAAATCGCTTTCTGCATGAGATTAAAACCACGGTGCGCTTTATCTGCACCACCAAAAGCGTCACACGGAATGGTAATAATAGATTTTTTAATATTTTCAATGTAATCTTTCTCTACAATCACATCGCTGTCTACAAAAACAAGCCACTCGTTGGAAGCTCTTTTTGAACCGTAATTTCTCGACAAACCGGGACCAGAATTATCTTTTCTGAAGTATTTAATATCTAAAATTCCGTCGAAATTACCAATTGTTGGTTTCAGATCAATCAAGGAACCGTCATCAACGATAATGATTTCAAACGTCTTATCCGTCTGAAAAGTAAGAGAATTTAGAAGCTCAAAAAGCTCGTCTCTTCGGTTAAATATAGCAACAACAATAGAAATAGTTGGGTTCAAATGATATTTTTTTCAAAATTAATTATTCGTGAATGAACTTACAAACAGTTTACCGTTAATTAAAATATAAAAACCAGAATATTTCTATTCTGGTTTTATAATTAGTTCCAAAGATACATTAAAACTTTATCTGTAAAAAATACGAAAATAAAAGAATTAATAATATCATAACCGTCAAAAAGACAGCTTCAAAAAAAACATTCTTTTTTTGTTTTATTGCAGTTTGTAACTGGACTAATCTAAATCCTATTACATAGATAAATAATGGATAAAGTACAATAAACATTTATTTTTAATTTAATCATTAAGTTCGTTCGCAATACAGATACCAAAAGATGCTACTGCTATTGCAACTCCAACCGGACCTAAAAATCTCGAAGCTGTTTTTGCAAACAATCTTGTTAAAGCTGCTGCTCCCCAAGTAGCTGTTGTCGACGCACCAATTGCCCAAATAAAATCAGCACCTACTGCTGCTGCAACACAATATCCTACTTCTCCCCATGTTAATGTGTTTCCATTAACTACCACCTGACTATCAGAAGGAAATGTTACATTAATATTATCACCCGGAGAAAACAATCCTCCTAAAGCCAGCAGTTCAGAATCGTCTTCTAAATTCACATCAACGTTATTCGTTGTTGCCAAATTTCGCCCGTAATTTAGTAAATTTTCACTTACGTTACTAATTCTTTGGTAAGATTTTTCAGGAAGTTTTAATTCGCCTTTCAATAATCTTACTTTGTAATCATACAGATTTATGTTTGCTGGTTTTGATTCATTTAAAATATTATCAATATTGCTTCTTAACGTTGACATCATATTTTGATAATATTCTTCATTATAGTCTTGTAATCTGGAAGAAGTTGTAAAATTTACTTTAGAAGTATTTGCATCTAATTTTTCTGCGGTTACTTCATCATGTGTAGAACAAGATGAAAAAATTAAAGACATGATAGAAAATAATAGTAAACTAATTGAGGTTTTAAATACGTTCATAATAATTTTTTTTTTAAGAGTTGATATTAAATTTTTAAAGTATTTTCGAAAATCTTTACTACAAATCTAAATCCCTACCTATTGATACACAAATAAAAATTATACAAAACTATTCGTATAAATTCGTATAATTTTATTTTGTTTTATATTTGTAAAAAATCACCAAATGTTAAAAGAAAAACTAAAACAAACAAGGATAAACAAAAAATTTTCCCAACAGGACATGGCAAAACATTTAAACATCAGTCAACCTCATTATTTACGTAAAGAAAAAGGGGAAATTGAAATTCGTGATGAAGAATGGGAACGTATGGCAAAATTGCTTGATGTTGAGGTAGACGATATTAAAGAAACTGATAACGAAAAATCAATAAATCAAACTTTTGAAAATGTTACAGACATTACAAATAGTTATATTGGAAGTCATAATGTTTATTGTAACATCCCAGAATACATCCTTCAAAATCAACAGGAATATATCGGGATTCTAAAAAAAGAAATTGAAGATTTAAAAGCTAAAATTGCTGAAATAGAAAATAAATTAAAATAATTTCTCAAAATTAATTTTAAAAATTACACATAAGGTTTGTCATTCCGCAGGAATCTAAATTATACCAGGAATCTAAATTATACCAGGAATCTAAATTATACTTTATAAAACGTTGTTGAGATTCCTACGGAATGACAAAAACAAACTATAAAAAAATAAAAAAGAACTTCAATTGAAGTTCTTTTTTATATAATTTTTTTTTAAAAAATTAAAAATATTCAAACCGTATTTAATCTTCTTTATTTTCAATTTTATGCAACTTCTTCGTTCCCTCATACATTTCATACTGCAAAAATCGGGTTTCCAGTTTTCCGTTGAACAATTTAATTTTTCTTGAAGGTCGAAGTCCTATTTTTTTCGGAGCATCAAGATCTGAAGAAATAAGCCAAGCCAAAGTGTTCGGATAATTGGTCTTAAACGTATCTCCTATTTTCTTATAAAAATCATCATCATTAATAGAAATTCTCTCGTCATACGGCGGATTGAAAACCATCAACAACGGGAACATATCTTTCTTAGTATCAAAGAAATTTTCTCTTCTTACTTCAATTACATCTTCCATTTCTGCAGATTCTATATTGTCTCTTGCAGCATCAAGCATTCTTCCGTCAATATCGTAACCAACGATTTTACCGTGAAATTCTCTGATTCTTTCTACTCTGAATTCTTTAATCTTATTAAATAAAGCTTCATCATAGTTTTTCCAGTTCTGGAAGGCAAATCTCTTTCTGAAAAGCTGTGCAGGAAGATCCATCGCAATCATCGCAGCTTCAATTAAAAGTGTTCCCGAACCGCACATTGGATCAAGAAAGTTTCCTTTTCCGTCCCAACCTGCTAACTGAAGCATTCCGCTTGCCAAAACTTCATTGATTGGAGCTTCACCCTGCTCTCTTCTGTACCCTCTTTTAAATAAAGCATCACCGGAAGAATCCAGAGAAATCGTTACCAATTCTCTGTCGATATGAAGGTGAAATTTAATATCCGGAGATTTTGTTTCGATACTCGGTCTTCTTCCGTATCTGTTTTGAAAGAAATCTACAATTGCATCTTTCATTTTGAACGTCATAAACTGAGAATGACTAAATCTTTCTGAGTTTACCGTAGAATCTATCGCAAAAGTCTGATCTACGTTCATAAAGTCGTCCCATTCAAATTTGAAAAGTTTCTCGTAGAATTTTGTTTCGTTATACGCTTTAAATTCTTCGATGGGAACCAAAATTTTCAATGCCGTTCTTGCCGAATAATTTATTTTGTAAAGAAAACCTAGATCGCCTTCACAATTTACTGCACGGTTTTTCAGTTCTACGTTTCTGCCTCCTAATTTTTTAATTTCTTCTGCTAAAACAGCTTCTAATCCGAAGAATGTTTTTATCTGAATTTTTATATTTTCTGTATCCATAAATTACCATTAAAAGATTTAATTATTTAAAAACCAAAATGTTACGAGCTCAATTTATCATTTAACTGAACGTTTACATCTGCCAATGTTTAAAATACATTTCTTTTAACCGCACAAATTTAGTTATTTTTGCATTATGGAATGGTTTGAATCTTGGTTTGATACACCTTATTATCATTTGCTTTACAATAACAGAGATTATACAGAGGCAGAAAATTTTATTACTAAACTTACAGAAGACCTTGATCTTCCGAAATCTTCAAAGATTATAGACCTTGCCTGTGGAAAAGGAAGACATTCAGTTTTTCTGAATAAAATGGGTTACGATGTTCTCGGTCTGGATCTTTCTCAGCAAAGTATCGACTTCGATAAACAATTTGAAAACGAAAGCCTGCAATTTAAAGTTCACGATATGCGAAATCCTATCGATTCTGAACCTGTAGATGCTGTTTTTAATCTGTTCACAAGTTTTGGATATTTTGATAGTGAAAATGATGACAAAAACGTTTTCCAATCTGTATACAATGTTTTAAAAACAGATGGATATTTTGTGTTGGATTACCTAAATGAAGAATATGTGAAAAGGGTAATTGTTCCCGAAACAACTGTTCACAGAGAAGGCATTGATTTTCATATTACAAAAAAAATCGAAAACAGATATATTATAAAAGATATTCGTTTTGAAGATAAGGGGCAATCTTTCCATTTTTTTGAAAAGGTAAAACTTCATACTTTAGATACTATAAAAAACTACGCCGAAGAATGTGGTTTTGAAAGAATAAAAATCTGGGGAGATTATCAACTTAATGATTTTCAGAAAGAAATTTCGCCCCGCTGCATTAATTTATTTAAGAAAAAATAATGATTTTTATTTTACTTATTTTAAGCGTCATTGCCGGAGTTTTTCTTGGGAAACTATTTGGTAAGAAAGAACAGTTTGCGAAAAATCTCTTGATTTTGAGCGCCGGTTTTCTTATAACTATTTGTCTGAATGAAGTTTTCCCGCAGGTTTATGCATCTGAAGCTGCCGGAAATTTAGGGATTTTTGTAATTGTAGGCGTACTTCTTCAGATGATTCTTGAAGCCTTAACAAAAGGTTTTGAACATGGGCATTTTCATCATCATAATGAAAGCAGCAATATTTTACCTGTTGCATTAATGGTAGGACTTTTCATTCATGCGTTTATTGAAGGAATACCTTTGGCAAATGAAACCAACCCACTCTCACCTTATCTTTTAGGAATTTTGTTTCACAATCTTCCGATTTCATTCATTTTAGGGGCATTCCTATTTAATAGAACGGGTTCAAAAGCATCATATCCTTCGTTATTGATTGTAGCATTATTTGCATTAGCTTCGCCAATGGGAATGTTATTAGGAAATTATTTTAATCCAAACTTACAGCCTTATTTCTTAGCAGTTGTAGGCGGAATATTTTTGCACATTTCGTCTGTAATTATTTTTGAAAGCAACAAAAATCATAATATCAATTGGTCAAAAATAGGTTTAGTAGTTTTGGGTGTTTCTTTAGCATTGCTGATGCATTTGTTTCATTCACACGATCATGGTCATCATCATTAAAATGAAATAAATTTTAATCCCAAATAAAAATAAAAGGTAATGTGGTCAAAGATAGTTGGTGTTTTTCACAAAAATAATTCGTAAT